>MJGMD1__coassemble_1802_pt1 | contig 180157 bp, 150 predicted proteins | sample MJGMD1__metabat2_low_PE_010 | metagenome-assembled genome bin MJGMD1 | reverse complement strand
TAAATGCCCTTGCCGATCTGAAAATAGATCAATTCAGAAGGACGGGAAGAAAAGTATTTTTCCATGCGACTCGCGATGGAATCTATGGATTCCTGGGAATGAATCACAGGGAATACCAGACACATTCCTAACAAGAGAACAAATATTTTATGTACAATTAATTCTTTCATTTACAGCTCTTATTTTATTTAAGATATTTTTTCATACTATGAAAAGCAGCAGCATTAGGAAATTGAAAATCATGATGGAGATGCAATCAAAATAAAGACATTATCATAATTAGATTATTTTTATTTATTCTGAATACATTATCTCGCTGTAAATTTAGAATAACTGTTTCAATTAAATGTTTTCTAAGAGATAGAAAATCAATCTTGTGTTGTATTTTTCCTTTTGTTGCCGTATTTCCTTGATGTTCTATATTTCTTAAGGTTTTGATACATGTTGGAAATTCTGAAATCGATTCTGCCGGGATATTTGATTTGCGGGAAAAACACAGTCTAAGGTAAAGCTACTGACTCTTGTGTACCATCAGTGATAAATTAAATGCTATCTTATCCAAAGGAAAACACACTATAATCGAAATCTTTTATACCATCATATATGGCAATAAAAAAAGGCCATCCATCACGGACAGCCAATCTTCATTGTTAACCTTAAATCTAATACCATGAAAAACACAGTGCAAATATATGCATTTTATGTTATGTAGCATGTGTTTCTATTTGGAAATCTCATTGCATTAACCATGTTTAACAAAAAGATGCTATAAAACATATAAATAAAAAGCGTATGCAGTCTTTACAACCAGACTACATACGCTTTTATTATTACTTAATATACCTGTTTGGCTATTACTTATTGAAGCGTTCTTTCAGTTTGGCAAGCATATCTTTAGTCATGGAATCCAGGTCATATTCCGGTTTCCAACCCCATTCTTCACGGGCACAGGTATCATCCAACGAATTAGGCCATGATTCGGCTATAGCCTGACGCAACGGATCTACGTCATATTCCATCTGAAATTCCGGCATATATTTCTTAATGTTGTTGAAGATGATTTCCGGATCAAAGCTCATAGAAGCAATGTTGAATGAGTTGCGGTGTACGAATTTAGTAGAATCAGCTTCCATAATTTCGATAGCAGCACGCAAACCGTCCGGCATATACATCATATCCATGAATGTTCCGGCTTTAATCGGACATACGAATTTTTCACCTTTGGCAGCAGAATAGTAGATATCTACAGCATAGTCTGTAGTACCACCGCCCGGAGGTGTTACATAAGAGATAAGACCCGGGAAACGAACGGAACGCGTATCGACACCGAAACGGATGTTGTAATAGTCGCTCAATAATTCACCGGAAACTTTTGTTACACCGTACATAGTACGTGGATTGCGGATAGTATCCTGCGGAGTTTTATCTTTTGGAGTGTTGTTCCCGAACACACCGATTGAACTCGGAGTAAATACGGCGCAGTGCATTTCGCGTGCCACTTCCAATACATTAAACAAACCGCCCATGCCGATTTTCCATGCTAACTGTGGTTTTGCTTCTGCTACGGCAGAAAGTAAGGCAGCAAGGTTATAGATAGTGTCTACCTTATATTTAGACACTGTCTCAGCAATCTGTTGCTCGTTTGTAATATCTACGATTGCAGAAGGTCCGGACTCTAACAGTTCTCCTTTTGGTTCTGCACCCGGAATGTAACCTGCAACAATGTTACCTCCATAGATACCTCTCAACTTCATGGTTAACTCTGATCCAATCTGACCGGTAGCACCAATTACTAAAACATTCTTCATTGCGTTTTTCTGTTCTTATAAGTTTTTTCAGCGACAAAGGTATAGAGAAATAAAATAGTTTTGATATGATTTTCTTGTGTTTTTTCAACAATATATTCAAAAAAAATATGACCTTTGCCTTACTCGTTGACAGTTGATAGTTCGATGTTGGCAGCTAATTAGCCATATAAGCTTTCAGATTGTCATTTTTAACCACAAAACAGAAAATTATATTATTAACTTAATTAAAAATACTAACAAAAAACAAAGTTATGTACGGTAAACTGAAAGATTTCCTTACACAGGAACTGGCAAATATTAAAGCAGCCGGTTTGTACAAAAACGAACGTATTATCACAACTCCTCAAAGAGCAGACATTAAGGTTCAACCGGCAAGCGAAGTTTTAAACTTCTGTGCCAACAATTATTTGGGTTTGTCTGACAACCAGCAACTGATTAAAGCTGCAAAAGATGCGATGGACACACACGGATACGGTATGTCGTCCGTTCGTTTCATCTGCGGAACACAAGATTTGCATAAAAAACTGGAAGCTGCAATCTCCGATTATTTTAAAACGGAAGATACTATTTTATATGCAGCTTGTTTTGATGCAAACGGCGGTTTGTTCGAACCTTTGTTTGGCGAAGAAGATGCGATCATCTCTGATGCTTTAAACCACGCTTCTATTATTGACGGAGTACGTCTTTGTAAAGCAAAACGTTATCGTTATGCAAATGCAGACATGGCAGATTTGGAACGTTGCTTGAAGGAAGCTCAGGCTCAACGCCATCGTATCATCGCAACAGATGGTGTATTCTCTATGGACGGTAATGTTGCTCCGATGGATAAAATCTGTGAACTGGCTGAAAAGTATGATGCGCTGGTTATGGTTGACGAATCTCACTCTGCCGGAGTGGTCGGCCCGACAGGTCATGGTGTGGCAGAACAGTTCAATTGCTACGGACGTGTAGATATCTTTACCGGAACATTAGGTAAAGCATTCGGTGGTGCCATGGGTGGTTTTACAACTGGTAAGAAAGAAATTATCGACATGTTGCGCCAACGTTCCCGTCCTTATTTGTTCTCCAACTCCGTAGCTCCTGCTATCGTAGGTGCCAGCCTTGAAATGTTCAGAATGTTGAAGGAAAGCGATGCTTTGCATACTAAACTGATGGGTAATGTTTCTTATTTCCGTGACAAGATGTTGGCTGCCGGTTTTGATATTAAACCGACTCAGTCCGCTATTTGTGCCGTTATGTTGTATGACGCTAAATTGTCACAGGATTTCGCTGCCCGTATGCAGGAAGAAGGCATCTATGTAACCGGCTTCTACTATCCGGTAGTTCCGAAAGAACAGGCTCGTATCCGTGTTCAGTTATCTGCCGGCCACGAAAGAGAACATCTGGATAAAGCAATTGCCGCATTTATCAAAGTTGGAAAAGAATTGAATGTGATCAAATAATTATTCTTCCATATATAAAAAAGCAGGATAGGTAATAAAGTCTATCCTGCTTTTTTTATTTCTTACTCAATACAAGCTTCATTTTTGTTGACCGGTAACCAAACTATACGAGGTTCCATTGTAAAAAAATCCGCTTTATCTCCGGTATTCCATTCGCAGGTAACTTCTGCATCCCAATTGACTGCTTGAACGGGAATAGATTTTTCCGTTTATTTTGAGAGCCGTTTTTTCTTTAAATCAAAATGACATAAATCATTCGGATTTTCAGAAAAAATAGTCTGACTTTTCAGAACATAGCTATTAATACAGTGAATATTTATAAATAATATATTATATATCAAAAAAGCGTTATAGGCATTAATTGCTTTTATTTAGGAATCTATTTTATAGATAAATATTACTAAAAACAGTTAACCGTTACTTCCTTATATAATAGGATAAGTATTAATAAAATAAATATATATATGGCTTTAGTATATGTAAATCAAAACGGACAATATCTATTTTATTCTTTTGATGATTTCATTGGTTAAAATTTAAAATCATAATAAAAGTAAATTAAGAATCAAAACTCAAAATATAGCATTAATTTTGTACCTAAAAATTTATAAACACTATATTGTTTCTTATGATTTACATAGATGACTAAAAAATAACCATATTCCAATAAACATGTTTACTGCGTATTCAGGGGAATTATTACTTTAAAACTTATTATACTAACTTTGATTTATGAAAAACAATCTTATATTTAAATTGATTGTATTATACTCGTTCAATGCAATTGTTGCCGGATATTCAAACTATATTTGTTCTACAATTGATACATTAACTATAGGGAAATGGTGTGGAGAAGAAGCTTTAGCTACTGTTGGTGTATCGTCTACTGTTTTTATGTTAACTATTTTATTTGTGTCTGTGATAACCAATGCAGGCTCTACCATACTATCATTAGATTATGGTAAATCGGATTTTAATTCATTAAATATTCATTTCAATAGTTATATCAGGCTTGGTTTTATTTATTCGGTAGTATTAACTTTTATTGCATATCCTTTTTCTGGCTATATAGCAAAAGCGCTTACAGCTTACGATGTAGAGATTTTTATGATGTGTCAAAATTATATTAAAGGTGTCGTCATTTGTTTTGTACCTTATGTAATGCTTCACTTACTTATTACTTTTACTCGTATAGATGGCTCTATTTCCTTAGGTATTATAGCAATACTGTTTATGACAATTTCAAAATTCTTATTGAATTATTTATTATTAGGAGTTATGGGACATGGGCTATGGGCAGCATCATCATCTTCTGCAATCAGTTATACAATTGGTGCGCTTTTTTGTTTACTCCATTTCAGAAAGCCTTTGACTGTCAGGAATTTGAAATTCAACCTGATTGGATCTTTACATCCAAGACAATTATCTCAGGTTTTAAAAGTAGGAATGCCTTCTGTCGGTGAATATATAGCTACAGCTTTAAAATTAATTGTAATCAATACCATTTTATTAGAATTTGCAGGTATTGTATATGTAGCTATTTGGACCGTCATTTATACAATATCCCGTTTGACTATTTGTCTTATAAAAGGTGTGGGAGCAGCTTCAATTCCTTTTTTTGGTTTGTTTTATGCCCAGAATGATATGTATAATTTGAGAAAAACTTATTTTTCGACATTCAAAATTATGCTTTTTGTTAATATAGCAGTTAATATATTCATATTTATAAAGGCAGATTGGGTCTGTTCTATTTTTAATATTTTACATGAAGTGGATGCAAATCCGATATTGGCTGTAAGAATATTCACTATCAGCATGTTATTTACGCAAATTACAATATTTTTTAGATATTACTATCAAAGCATTATTAAAACAAATTATTCCGTTTATTTTGTTGTTGCTCCTACATTTCTGGTATTCGTTCCATTAACGTTGTTTTTATATTATTTATTAGGAATAAATGGAGTATGGTATTCCTTTATTGCTTCAGAAGTTATTACAATTCTTATTTTCGGAATATACATAGGAATAAAAACAGGGAATTATCCTCATAGGTTAAAAGATTTTATACTTTTACCTGAAAATAAATATTCTTTTTTTGAGTTTAATGACTCTATCAACAATAAAAAAGAAGAATTTTATACTCTAATTACAGATATCCACAAATTCTGTGAATTACATGATGTAAAAGAGCTACCGAGGAATATTATAAATAAATTCATAAATGAGGTGTATAAAATATCTATAAACAATGACAACAGTAATAAAATCATAGATGTTAAACTTCGAATTATTAATGATAGTATTACTTTATCTATTATGGATAATTGTAAAAAATATAATCCAACCCAATATATAGGTATGCTAAAAGAAAAAACAAGTAATGTCTGTCCAATAGATATACATTATAAAAATATCATGGGAATAAATAATATGCATCTTACAATCTTACATTTTGAAGAGACAATGAATAACTAAACGGATGAAATACCTGAAACACCTGACCTTTATCAGACAGGTGTTTCAATTACCTGGTGTATTTATGATTGTATAGGAATAAGTGGGGTATTATATTTGTAACAGATATTTTATACCTTTGTGGCCATAAAATAAGCACATAGAAAGACATTTGTATGCAACTTAGCAATTATCATAGCCACTGTACATTTTGTGACGGAAGAAGTACCCCCGAAGATTTCGTGAAGTTTGCCATTTCGCATGGTTTCCGTGCTTATGGTTTCTCTTCCCACTCCCCACTGCCGTTCGAAACTTTTTGGAATATGTCTAAAGACGATATGCCGGAATATCTGATGGAAATAAAACGTCTGAAAGATAAATATAGCGGGCAACTCGATATCTATGTGGGATTGGAAATCGATTACCTGGATGAAACTTACAATGCTTCTATTTCCTATTTCCGCGAATTACCGCTCGATTACCGGATTGGCTCCATTCACTTTCTTCCAATCGCCGAACCGTTGACAGAAGAAAATATGGTATGCATCGACGGTTCTTTTTCCGATTACAGGGATGCTGTGGACAAATATTACCAGAGTGACATAAGCAAATTGGTTGCACATTATTTCACATCAACGAAAAAAATGATAGAAGCAGGAGGTATAGATATTGTCGGTCATATGGATAAGATTTATATGAACGGGCATAAATATCCGGGGTTTTCTTTTGATGCCGATTGGTATCAGGAACCATTTAACGAGTGCCTGCACCTGATTGCTGAAAAAGGCTTGATGGTTGAAGTGAATACGAAAAACCTGCAAAAGAAACAGCAGACTTATCCACATATGGCTTACCTGAACCGTCTTGAACAATTACATATCCCGGTAATGGTTAACTCCGATTGCCATTATCCTGATTTGGTAAACGACGGACGAGCAGAAGCTTTCGAAATACTAAAACAGGCAGGTTTTAAAACGACTCGTGAGCTGATAAACGGACAATGGGAAGATGTGGCTATTTAGCCTTTCTTCCTTTTATACAAAAAAGATTGCCAGCGCTCTTCCGCATCTCCCTGGCGAAACATTTCATAACGTGCCATGGTAAAAAACAAGTCTGATAAGCGGTTTATAAATTGCAGGATTTCTGCAGGAACAGCATCTTGTTTATTCAATGTCCACAAACGGCGTTCGGCACGGCGCACAATGGTACGGGCCAATTGAAGATGGGCGGAAACCGGAGACCCTCCGGGAAGGATGAAATAACCGTTATCTTCCATCAGGGAGGACAGGTAGTCTATTTGCTCTTCACAAAACGCAACCAGATTCTCTGGTAATGTATTCGGATTCTTACCCCGTATATCCGAGGGGGTTGCCACATGGGACATTACAACCATCAGCTCCCGTTGTATCTTTCCGAGCAAATTCTGCCATTCATGTCCGGCAGGTAATAGGGAACGGACAATACCAATCTCCGCATTTGCTTCGTCCAATGTTCCGTTTGCTTCAATGCGTATATCATCTTTATCCACGCGCTGCCCGCCATGTATGCCGGTTCGCCCCTTATCTCCTCCACGGGTATATATTTTCATAATACTTTATGTTATTTTTCCAGATTAAAAAGAAAATCCGTCAACCATTTGTTCCGGGAAGTGTCTCCCCAATACAAGTGGGTATATCCAGCCAATAAGTTTTTATAACGATATAAAGGAGTATCAACCGGAATACCCTTTGCTGTAAATGACGTAGCAACCGATAAAAGCGGATTCTCCTGCGAAACAATACGGGAATAGTGGAACTCATGTCCTTTCATTCTATATTCCTTATAGTTCAGAGAACGGTAGCCCAGCCTCAGTTTCATCTGTTCCATGGTGGCAGCCTGGTTTAATATCCCAGCCATCGGATATATCGTTCCGTCCGTATCCGTTATATGATTACAAAGATACATCATCCCGCCACATTCCGCCAGCAATTTACCGCCTTCTTCCACATATTCGCGGACAGATTGAAGCAAGGTAAAATTGGATGCCAATGTAGAAAGGTATAATTCCGGGTATCCTCCGGGAAGATAGACAAAATCGGCATCCGGCAAAAACGAATCTTTCAGAGGACTGAATGTTGTTACTTTTCCTATACGGTGAAGCAATTGTATATTCTCTTCATAAACGAAATTGAATGCTGCATCCTGTGCAATGGCTATACGCAAAGGTGCATATGCTGTTTTTTCCGGACATTTTTCCTCGCAGGATATAGCGGATTTATCGGAAACGGAGATTGACAATAACCGGTCTATATCTACAAACTTTTCCACTAAATCGGCAATCCGGTCTGCAAACTCGTCGAAACAAAAGTCTTCATCCAATGATAATCCTAAATGGCGGCTGGGAATTTCAATATCTGTTTGTTTAGGAAGATACCCTAATGCTTCCACTCCGGCATCTTCACAGGCTTGTTTTAAATACGAATAATGGCTTTCGGATGCTACAAAATTAAATACGACACCAGCAACCCTGATTTCTTTATTAAAATGTTTGAAGCCATATAATAGAGGTGCGACCGAATAGGCTGTACTTTTTGCATTTACTATCAATACGACTGGAATATCCAATGTCCGGGCAATTTCGGCGCTGCTCCCTTTCATCCCGTCATATCCGTCAAACAGGCCCATTACACCTTCAGCCACTGCAACATCCGCATTTGCTGTATAGTGGGTATATAAATCGCGGATATGTTCTTCGGACATCATAAAACGATCCAGATTGATAGATGGGCATCCGGCTGCCATCCCATGGTGGCGTGTATCTATATAATCAGGCCCGCATTTAAACGGCTGAACCTGTAAGGAACGTCTTTTTAAAGCACGAAGCAGCCCCAAGGTAAATGTGGTTTTACCACTACCTGATGAAGCTGCTCCGATTAAAATTTGAGAAAACACTTTTATCAGTATTGTTCTTTTTCGTTCGGGAAATCCAAAGTCTTTACATCTTCTATATATGCTTGTACGGCACGTGTGATTTGTTCGCCTATATCTGCATAACGACGAAGGAAACGGGGAGAGAACCCCTGATTGATTCCCAACATGTCATGCATAACCAGCACCTGGCCATCCACTCCGCCACCGGCACCAATACCTATAATAGGGATTGTCAGTTCGGTAGCTACGCGTGCAGCCAAAGCTGCCGGAATCTTTTCAAGGACAATTGCAAAACAACCGATTTCTTCTAACAGGTGAGCATCTTCGATCAGTTTCTGCGCTTCCGCTTCTTCACGTGCACGAACGGTATAAGTTCCGAATTTATTAATTGACTGGGGAGTCAGCCCTAAATGCCCCATTATTGGAATACCGGCACATAAAATGCGTTCAATGGATTCTCTGATTTCCGAACCTCCTTCCAGTTTAATGCAATCAGCATGCGTTTCTTTCATAACACGGATAGCCGAAGTCAACGCTTCCTTCGAGTTTCCTTGATAGGTACCGAAAGGCAGGTCTACAACAACTAAAGCACGTTTAACAGCCTTCATTACAGATTTACCGTGATAAATCATCTGATCCAAAGTAATAGGAAGTGTCGTTACATTTCCCGCCATCACATTGGAAGCTGAATCTCCTACCAAAATAACATCCATACCTGCCTGATCGATAAGGCGAGCCATAGAATAATCGTACGCTGTCAACATGGAGATTTTTTCTCCGCGTTGCTTCATTTCAATCAAACGATGCGTAGTTACTTTTCTATTATCCTCTAAATCCCTTTTTGCAACTGACATAATGATATTTGTTTATTGTTTACAGGCGGCAAAGGTACATATTAATATGATATAGCCTATATAAAGGCTGAAATCAAAGCAAAAAAATAGCTTTTACTTAATCTTTCGTTTTTTATCTCTATCTTTGAACTATTAAAATTAAAGATGAAAAATCATAAGGAAAATATGAAGAATATAACCTCCGGCCCTTTTATCACTTTCCGGCTCGCAGAGGAAACAGATATTGAGCGCATCTGGGAAATTATATTACAGGCAAAAGCACAAATGCTTCGTCTCAATAGTAAGCAATGGGACGATAATTATCCGGCAATCGAAACCATACAACAAGATATCAGGGATAGAAACGGTTATGTGTTATTGGCAGATAACCGGATTATAGCTTATGGCGTTGTTTCTTTTGACGGAGAACCTGTTTATAAAGAGATTGACGGCAAATGGTCCAATGAGCTTCCTTACATGATCGTACATCGTTTGGCCGTGGCAGAAGAGGCTAAGCATAAAGGTATTGCAAAACGTTTTATGCTGGAGGCAGAAAATGTCAGCCGGCAGAAAGGCATTTACAATTTCCGTGTCGATACTAATTTCGATAATACTTATATGCTTCGTTTGATTGATGCATTGGGATTTAAATTCAGCGGCCTCGTTTATTACAGGGGGAACAGCGAGAGAAGGGCTTTTGAAAAAAGTATTCGTCCCCACTCCCTTCCTTTAGAACTTCCGGGATATACAATCCGGGAGGCTTGTTTTGAAGATGCTGAAGTCATATTCTATGCAATAGACAAAAGCCGGGAAGACTTACGGGTATGGCTTCCATTTGTCGATTCTCTAAAAAGCGTATCCGATGAACAACTATTCCTCAAATCCGTATTAGAAGTTCCTTATGAACGGCGGGATATCGTTTTCGTATTGGAAAAGGGTACGGAATTATGCGGACTGATTGGCATTCATTTTACAGATTGGAACAACCATCGTACAGAAATCGGTTATTGGCTTCTTCCAGCATACCGGGGGCAAGGCATTGTAACAGCCGCTGTTCGTTATTTATGTAAATGGGCTGTGAATGTAAGAGGAATGAATCGCATTCAAATCCGTTGTGCGGTAGAAAACCAGCCAAGCAATGCTATTCCCCAACGCCTGGGTTTCACCCATGAAGGTACCGAACGTGAGGGAGAACTACTGGTATCCGGAACCTATACGGATATACATATTTATAGCATACTTAAAAAAGAAATAGAAAAATGGAACAAGAAATCCAACTAAACGATCACAACAAACAAGAGTATCCACCCATGCATACAGCCGAGCATATATTGAACCAGACGATGGTTCGGATGTTCGGATGCCCGCGTTCTAAAAATGCCCATATAGAAAGGAAAAAAAGTAAATGCGACTATTTGCTTTCCGATGCGCCGACGGCCGAAATGATGGCGGAAGTAGAACGGAAAGTGAATGAAGTAATCGACCGTCACCTTCCGGTTACTATTGAATTTATGCCGTTGGAGCAGGCTGGTGAGATTGTCGATTTAAGTAAACTTCCGGACGATGTAAGCGAAACACTCCGTATCGTACGTATAGGCGATTATGATGCTTGTGCCTGCATCGGCACACATGTAAGCAATACTTCTGAAATCGGTCATTTTAAAATGCTTACCTACGATTATACGGAAGGACGGTTACGTTTACGTTTCAAACTAACCGAATAAAATTCCGATTAAATATCGATGAACGAGCCAATCCTCTGATAAACCCAAAAGGATTGGCTCATTTAATAAAGTAGCATATGCTGCTTCTATAACTTAAACTTATCTCGACCGCACTTCTTTCCTCATAAAAGAAATATACGACAAAGCAAAGCATACTACAGTTGCAGCAATCAGTCCTGTCAATTGGGGCCAGACTACCAAAAGACTTTGCCCTAAAGGTAATGGGCTTGGTATCGCACCATGTACTTGCTCCATTGTCAACGGGCCGATGCTCCGTACGGAAGGCATCAACAAAGTCATGGTTGCTTCACTAAAAAGTTCACTCGGTGCAAATCGCAGTAGCCCCAACATAAACCGCTGATATGCTATCACCTGGTAATCGGAAGCCCAAGCCGAAGGAGCCAACGCTTTCCCGACCAGATTGATAATCATATTATAAAATACACTAAAGAACAGCCATATGGCTATACATGCCAAAGCTGACGTCGCCGCCTGTTTGAAACGTATGGAAAAGAAGATAGACAGGCTCAACCAAAAAGCTACGTAAAAAAGGCTCACAAGGAGGAAACAGACAATGCGTATAAATTCTTCTGCCGTAGGCGGAATACCTATCGCAATCAAACCGAATCCCATTACCAGGAAACCCAGGACAAACAACATCATGCCTATCACAATCAATGCAGCCATAAATTTTGCATTAATCAAATAATCCCGATGAATGGGTTGGGATAAGATACGGCTCAATGTCCCTTTATTCTGCTCCGAATTGATTGCGTCGAACCCTAAAGAGATTCCGAGCAAAGGCCCCAGAAAACTGATAAATACGACAAATGACGGCAACGTCCCGTCTGAGACGGTAAACAGTTTCAGGAATAGAAAAGCGCCATCCGGATCATTCGGCTTTATGGCATCGCGAATATTTGTAAGAGCCGTATACAACGACCCCATACATGTCAACGCAATGATAGCAATCAGGATAATAAAACGCCAACTTCTCACATAATCGGAGATTTCTTTGTTGACAATAACCCAGAAAGGATGATTTGTGTTACTCATGACTGCCCCTCCCCCCGAAATATTGATTATAAATATCGTCAAGTCCATGTTCCGCTTTATGTAAAGCCGAAAGTTCTATCTGGGTCAGAAGCCTGCCATTGCCAAACAAGCCGACCCGGTCGCAAACTTGTTGAACCTGATGCAGATGGTGGGAAGAGAAAAGGACTGTCAAACCTTCCTCATGGCTCAACTGCAAAATTAAATTCATGAACTCCTGTACACCGGCCGGATCGATTCCCGAGGTCGGTTCATCCAGAATAATCACTTCGGGATCCTTTATTAATACATCAGCTAAACCTAAACGCTGGCGCATCCCCTTAGAATATTTTCCGGATTTTTTATTTGCTTCTCCCAATATACCAACCCGGTCGAGTAATTGTTCGGCTTTCACGCATGCTTTTTTTCCGGAAATACCATTCAAAGCCGCTGTATAAAGCAGATTTTCCAATCCTGTCATATCCTCATAGAAACCAACATCTTCCGGCAGATATCCGACTTTCCGTTTTACTTCTATCGGATGAGTTGTAGAATCGATGCCACATACTTTTACAGAGCCGGATGTCGGTTCCGTCAAACCCAACATCATTAATATGGTAGTAGATTTTCCTGCTCCGTTAGGCCCCAGTAACCCGAATATTTCACCTTTTCGAATAGTCAGGTTCAGCTCATTAACAGCTGTGAAATTCCCATATTTTTTTGTCAAACCGATAAGTTCGATCACAAACTGGCACATGAGCTACCTCCTTCCATATTTGCGGAACAGAAAATATACGCCACCCAATACGACAATAATGATAAGTATTCCCAGCCAACCGTAAATCATCGGTGTATGAACAGATATGCGGAATTCAGTTGTAGTATTCACCTCCGGTGTTCTGGCTGTAATCTTTGTGATATAGTCGCCGGGCAATGCTTTTTTAGAAGCTTTTACCGTTGCAGTAACATTCGTTGTACTGCCGGCTGTCAGTTTTTCTATTTTAGACGGTTCAAAAGAGACTTCCCAATCTACAGGTTTGCTGGCTGTCAACTGAATATCATTCAACTCAGCAGACCCATTATTACGAACAGCTAAATCAATACGTTTCGTTTCTCCGGCTGTAATATCCGTACTTAGTAAGCCCCGCGGGGTCGTTAACTCCATCTCATAGGAACCGGTGACAACTATTTCCAGCTCTATTTCAGCCGAAGTCGAACTGGTGGTAGCATGAATCGGGATTTTGTAGCTGCCTGCCTGTACATTCGCTGCCGGATTAACATCTATACTTATGTTCTCTGTGGCATTGGCTTCCACTTGTGCCGAAGTGGCTTGCTTGCCTCCTACCCGGAATGTTACATTCCATCCCCGCGGAGCTTCAGCCATCAATGCATATAACTGCTGGTCGGCCGTCTCATTTTTTAAAGAGGCATTGAAATTAAAGGTCGACTTGGAATTTCCCTGCATATTGGGCTGTTTTGTAGATAATTCCGTTTGATAAGTGCCCTGTTCCGAAACAGTCACAGTCAGTGGCAATTCTACTACTCCGGGGGCAGTCAGAGTAAACCGGTAAGTTCCTTTATTGACTTTAAACGGGACATCGACTTTAAAAGTAAAATTCTTCTTTTCGCCGGGCAATACCGATATCTGGTTGACGGTCCAGCCTCCCGCCTTCATCTCGTATTTCCATCCCCGCGGTATCCCTTCCACGGAAATAGAAGCGTTCTTCACTTCGTCACTGTTATTAATGACGTCGACACTGTAATTGATAGACTCTCCCGGTGGAACTGCAATTTTAGTGTAGGGAGTGTACAACATCACATTTTCTTCTGCGCCATATGCGCGTGTACTCATCGAAAAACATACAAGTACGAGTACAAGTAACAAATTAAGATGATTAGTTCGCATTGTTTAAAAATTTTCTTACAAAAATGATTATCAATAGCTGGTGGCAAATATATAAGACAGCTTTATTATCGACTATTAAAAGTATTGAAAAAAAGCTATTATGATAAACTCTCGGCCATTTCAGGACAAGTCATTTTTTTCAAATGAGTCAATAATTATGGAATCTTAAACAACGAACTTAAAATATTTTTGTGTAAGTTTGCGAGCGCTAAGCGTGATATTTTAATACAGAATTTAAATATAATAGTTATGCAATCAATTGACAATTTCAATTTTGCCGGCAAAAAGGCATTTGTAAGAGTTGACTTTAATGTTCCTCTGGACGAAAATTTCAACATCACAGACGACACTCGTATCCGTGCCGCCCTTCCTACACTGAAGAAAATTCTGGCAGACGGTGGTAGTGTAATCATTGGTTCTCACTTGGGACGTCCGAAAGGCGTAACTGACAAATATTCACTGAAACACATCCTGAAACATGTATCGGAACTGCTGGGTGTTGAAGTTCAGTTTGCAAACGACTGTATCGGTGAAGAAGCCGGCGTTAAAGCTGCTGCTTTGAAACCGGGTGAAGCTTTGTTGCTTGAAAACCTTCGTTTCTATGCTGAAGAAGAAGGCAAACCGAGAGGTTTGGCTGAAGATGCTACAGATGACGAAAAGAAAGCGGCTAAGAAAGCTGTTAAAGAAAGCCAAAAAGATTTCACTAAGAGATTGGCTTCTTATGCTGACGTTTATGTAAACGACGCATTCGGTACAGCTCACCGTGCTCACGCTTCTACGGCTTTGATTGCCGATTATTTCGATGCTGACCACAAAATGTTCGGCTACCTGATGGAAAAAGAAGTAAAGGCGGTAGAAAAAGTAATGAACGATATTACCCGTCCGTTTACTGCTATCATGGGTGGTTCCAAGGTTTCTTCTAAAATCGAAATCATTGAAAACTTATTGAATAAGGTAGACAACCTGATCGTAACAGGTGGTATGACTTATACTTTCACAAAAGCACAGGGTGGCAAGATTGGTAACTCTATCGTTGAAGACGATAAGTTAGACCTGGCTCTCGACCTGATGAAGAAAGCTAAAGAAAAAGGCGTAAACCTGGTATTGGCTGTTGACGCTAAGATTGCAGACGCATTCAGCAACGATGCAAACACCGCTTATGCTAACGTAAACGAAATTCCTGACGGTTGGGAAGGTCTTGACATAGGTCCTAAAACGATTGAAATCTATGCTGATGTGATCAAGAAATCAAAAACTATCCTGTGGAATGGTCCTACAGGCGTTTTTGAATTTGAAAACTTCACAGACGGTTCCCGTGCAGTAGGTAACGCAATCGTTGAAGCTACTAAGAACGGCGCTTTCTCTCTTGTAGGTGGTGGTGACTCTGTTGCTTGTGTAAACAAGTTCGGTATCGCAAGCGAAGTTTCTTATGTATCTACAGGTGGTGGTGCTTTGCTGGAAGCTATCGAAGGAAAAGTTCTTCCGGGTATCGCAGCTATCAAAGGCGAACCGTATAAATAAGCAGATTTTTAAATCTACATATAAAAAGGCTGTTTCCGTGATGGGAACAGCCTTTTTTATGGTAATAGCTTTTTAACTGTTAAGTCATTGCAATTTGATAGCTTTTCCGCTTTTTGCACTTTTTATGGCAGATTCCAATATCTCAACAACAATCAAATTATTTTCGAGTGATGATAAATCTGTGGGTGCGACTTTAATATCTCCGCGCACAGCCGCTTTCAGATAATAAAAAGAATCATTGTAAGGTGCTTGCAGTTCCGGCGCTTGCCATTGCATTCCCATATGATCTTTATAGACACGCATGGCTGTCGGGGTATCCTGATAGATAAATCCTTTGTTACCATATATGTGCATATCTTTCCGGTTTATCGGCCAATTCCAGGAACCCATAATCTGAACAGTCGCAGAAGGATATTCTACTATAATTGTAGCATCGTCATCTACTTTAGGATATTTGTCCGGTTTCAATTGTTTCAAAACTGCATATACACTGACAGGTTTCTGTCCGTCCATTAACCAAGTCACCAGATTAGCGCCATAACAGCCGAAATCTATCACAGCACCTCCCCCGTTCAACTTCGGGTCAGTCAGCCAGTCGGTAAATTCATTGCCGCATCCTATCTCGAAAGGCCCTTGATGGCCGTCATAGACATTTATACGGTTTATTTTTCCGATGGCATTTTCTTCCTTGATCAACCGGTAGGCCTCATGATTGGTGTTATACCAGGTCGTTTCATAATTCGTAAGCAAAAGGATATTATTCTTGCGGGCAAGGTCTGCCATACGGTTCGCATGTTTCATATTGACAGCCAATGGCTTTTCCACCATTACATGGATACCCCGGGGCGCACATGCTTCCACTACGGCAAGATGGTCGTAAATAGAGCCATAGGCAACTACCACTTCCGGCTTGGTTTTGTCCAGCATTTCTTCCAAATCAGCATAAAAACAAGAATCAGGCAATCTATTCCTGAGTCCGTTATGTTCCCGGTATTGCAAATTAGGTTCGGCAACACCCACCACTTCAAAATCCCCCCTGTCCATACGGACTATTACCTCATGCAGATGTCCATGGGATACTCCCGCCACACCTAAACGAAGCGGCTTTGTACCCTGGGCATTTACAAATAAGGGAATAAAAAATAACAACAAGATTGAAAATCGAATGATAATTCTACGTGTATCCATGGTCTATATAAAAATTGATTTTGACAAAGATATAAATATTTTTGTACCTTTGCCCCTCGTTATTATATAGAAAAACAACAAATAGATAAATAAAGAAATGGCAAAAGAGCTGAAAGAACTGACACCGAGAAGTGTGAACTACTCGCAGTGGTACCAGGATCTGGTAATCAAAGCGGATTTGGCAGAAAACTCTGCTGTACGCGGCTGTATGGTCATCAAACCTTATGGCTATGCAATCTGGGAAAAGATGCAACGTATCCTTGACGACATGTTTAAGGAAACCGGTCACGTAAACGCTTATTTCCCTTTATTAATCCCGAAATCATTCTTAAGTAAGGAAGCCGAACACGTAGAAGGTTTTGCCAAGGAATGTGCCGTTGTAACCCACTACCGCCTGAAAACAAACCATGACGGTACAGGTGTCGTTGTAGACCCGGCAGCTAAACTGGAAGAAGAACTGATTATCCGTCCGACTTCCGAAACCATTATCTGGAATACATACCGTAACTGGATTCAATCATACCGCGACCTGCCTATCCTGTGCAACCAGTGGGCGAATGTGATGCGCTGGGAAATGCGTACCCGCCTGTTCCTCCGTACGGCGGAATTCCTGTGGCAGGAAGGACATACGGCACATGCTACCCGTGAAGAAGCAGAAATCGAAGCAAAGAAGATGCAGGACGTATATGCAAATTTTGCTGAGAACTATATGGCAATGCCGGTTATCAAAGGGGTAAAATCTGCCAGCGAACGTTTTGCAGGAGCTTTGGATACATATACAATCGAAGCGATGATGCAGGACGGAAAAGCTCTTCAGGCAGGTACATCCCACTTCTTAGGACAGAACTTCGGTAAGGCTTTTGATGTAACATTTATCGACAAGGAAGGTAAGACGGATTACGCCTGGGCTACATCCTGGGGAGTATCCACCCGCTTAATCGGTGCTCTTATCATGTCTCACTCGGATGATAACGGTTTGGTATTGCCTCCGCACCTTGCTCCTATCCAGGTAGTTATTATTCCTATCTACCGCAGTGCGGAACAGTTGGCTCAAATTACAGAGAAAGTAAATGGTATTGTTGCCAAACTGAAAGCATTAGGCATTTCGGTTAAATTTGATGATGCCGACAATAAGAAACCGGGATGGAAATTCGCCGAATATGAATTGAAAGGTGTTCCTGTACGTCTTGCTATGGGTGGCCGTGATATGGAAAACAATACGATCGAAGTAATGCGCCGTGACACGCTTGAAAAAGAAACGGTTACTTGCGATGGTATCGAAACATATGTACAGAACTTATTGGAAGAAATCCAGCAAAACATCTTCAAGAAAGCATTAGACCATCGTACTGCCAACACAATCACTGTCGAGACTTACGATGAATTTAAAGAAAAGATTGAAGACGGTTACTTTATCATGGCTCACTGGGATGGCACTCCTGAAACAGAAGAACTGATAAAGAACGAAACAAAAGCAACCATCCGTTGCATACCTTTGGCTGGCGACAAGACTCCGGGCAAATGTATGGTTACCGGTAAACCGTCCGCACAGCGCGTATTATTTGCACGTGCATATTAAAACCGGCAACACATAGTAGAAAATCAAATTTGGGCAAAGCGTAGCGAATTGCAGGTATAGCGTTCGTTACGCTTTATTTTTTGGTGATAAGTGGCATTATGAAAAACTATCATGCCTATCTCGGAATTGATATCAAGCGGTACATTTATACCATATTTTTATTATCTTCACCGCTTAAAATTCATACTATATGAAAAAAAAGTTATTATTTAGAACTATATTCTGGGTTGTTGCCCTGTTTTCATACTCGCCGTCAGTTTTCGGTAACGGAGATCCTGTGATGTGGTATTCTTCGCTGATCGGATCGTCCAATCCCGTTTCGCGTGAGATAACCGACATACAGATATTGCGCGAAGAACTGTATATCCGTCCGGGAAAGTATAGCCAAGTCGTGGTCAGGTATCTGCTGTATAACAGCTCGGACAAGGACTATACCGACATCGATTACGGTTTTCCGGTCGATTACCTGGGTGGGGGCAAGGAACATGAAAATTCGGCCCCGATATCAGACGAGACCTCCGAAAGCAAATATGTCTTCGGCTGGCATGACGATTATATCCGGAACATCGCTTTTTCGCTCAATGGGAAAGCATTGTCTTGGAAGCCCTCCGAGGAAGCCATATATCAAGAACCTCCGCTTCCCGACAGGAAGAATTATCAGGCGGACGAAGATGGACAGTTTTGGTACGACCTCGATGTATCGGACCATTGGATGCGTATCACGTACCGCCGGTGGTTCTATACGCGTTTCAGTGTGAAGAAAGGCGAAACAGTTACGCTGGAAGTCAGGTATGCACTCCGCAACCAGTCGAAAGGACCAGTGTATGATTTCAACGCTGCCTGCGATAACGAACTCGTCTACGATCTCTCCCCTGCCTCCCATTGGGGCGACGGGACTGCCCGGGAGCTACTGGTGCGGATCGATGCTTCGGATATAATACAGGACAGGGGCATGTCGATAACAGGCTTGCCGGAGTCCAGCCTGAAACAAGATGGAGCAAACTATTCCTGTCTGATGAAAGATTTCGCTTTCCGGAATGCCGAACCGATTCGGTTGTGTTACGACGTATTCGCGCTTGGGGATGCATTGGAACTGCTTCACCACAGGATACCGGCCGACGAATATGAGATCACCTCAGAGAAAGAATTAGCGGATTATCCCGCATCCAACCTCTCGGATCTGAACTTTTCCACAGCTTGGGTAGCTACTATTGGTGACGAGTACAACAAAATCTGTATCCGTTTCCGCGAGCCGACCCGTATTGCGGGGTTCGCGCTGGTTAACGGTTACCACAAAAGTCAGTCGGCGTATCTAAACAATAATCGGGTGTCAGAGGTTGATATGACCATTGATGGTGAATCTTCGGGGAGTATCTATTTCTATGAAACCGTTGCCAGAAAGACCTATTATGATAACAATGATTACGAACCGCTCTATTTTGGGAACATGATCGGTCATCCGGATGTTTATTACTACCACCGGGTCTTCAATAGAGAAAAGGTAAAAAAAATAGAATTAGAGATAACGCGCATTCATCCCGGAGCGAAATATAACGATATCTGCCTCTCGGAGATTATCTTTTTCAGGGATATATGGCCAGATGACCTCGATAAAATATCAGATGCCGATGAACCCTAAACAAAAATATCGAATCCGGGCAATATCCGTATGGTTTGGTGCGATCTGCTGTTCGTGTAGTGGTAAAACCCCGAACGTAGTTCCTGACACCAATTTTTCTGTGCCTGCGATAACAATAGATAGTACAGCGTGTGGGCCGGTTTACGACCTTGACTCACTCCACACCGTTTTGGTCGGGAAATTGGGTCCGGAAACACGCTATGTACCCATAATCCGCTTTCTGGTGGACAGTCTGGTTCCTCAATATAATTTTTATCAATTTGATAGTCATTCCAAGTATCTTTTTGCCGAACCATTGCGATATATGACTTGGATGAAATTGGACGAAGGCCGTTCTTTGGTAACGTTGACTGAGGACAATAGCGGAGAGTCCTATTATTTTTTGCTCGATGTGTCCAATTCGATCGTCTGGCATCAATTTTTTAACCTTTATCGTACCCGGATTTTGAAACGGGAGTTCCGGGATTGGGAAGGAAATGGCAAAAAGGAGGTCGTGGAGGTGCGGGAAAACATCGTCAGCGGGTTTGTCGGAACCAAAGAATACGTTTTCTCGGTCGGGGAAAATGGACTCGAACTGCGATTTTGTATCGCACTTTCCGAAGCAAGTTATATTGGTGCCGATTCGTCGGGTGGTTACCTGACCCGACGCAGTTATAAACGCCTCGGCAGCGGACTGTATCACATTACAGAGCGGAAAAGCCTATGCGATGAAGAGGGAAAACTACATGGGGAAGTGTCAATTACCCAGTACACGATCTCGGCGGATTCGCTGATAACACTATATGATGATAGGGAAAAATGAAACAATATTGAATTCATTAAAATCACATTTTTACCCATATGGATAAGGAATTTACAAAGCATCCCTATCTTGTTCATATGAGTTTCTTCTTTCCTTAAATGTTTTGTAAAACAACTGTCATACTCTCATGTATTTAACAAAACCACTAATAACCAATACTTTGACACCATGATAGTTTCTTATTCAACTATCATAAATGTTTATTTATCGGCTTTTTTAGCATGTATTCCCCATTAAGTAAGCGCCAAAATATGTTAATATACTTCTTTGACTTCCGGTATCATGTATCTTTTTTACCAAAGCTCCCTGAATATTCCGGAGAAAGTAGTAAATAAAACTCCTGCACATCCCTTCCCGGAAAGTCCCGGACCCGGGTCCTACAACTCTTGAGACCGGGGTGTGGAACCTACTCCGACCCGGGCCTCGATAAGATTTTATAGGTATGTTGCGAACAAAAGTAGTTTGTTGGGATAAACTCATCCGGTAGTATATAAAAATCAAACAGAACAGGCGTTTTAGAAAAATGTCCGGATATCTATGTTGAAAATTCAAACCACACTATTAATAAGTATATTCATCCTATTATCTTTTTCTTCAGTCATAAAGAAGAGAGCAAATACATTTTGAAGGAAGCAATATCTTACATTTCAGCATCCAAATAGAAATGAAATACTATTTTATGATTCAAGCAGAGTAATTTAGAATTTAAAACTTCATATGATATTGAAGGCCTGAATGGTGTAGGAATGGTCGTATTTTCTTATCTTTGTCCTATGGATAAGAAACTTTCCTGTATCTATCTGACTGATAGAATATGATTGAAAAGTAATAAGTTATTAGTAACGATTTGGACGCAAATCAATTCTAAAAGCAATAAAAAACTGAATACAAATAACATTTCGTAAATGAAGGAACTTATCAACTTTTTGGCAGATTGGAGCGATGTAAATGTTGTTGGTAAGGTAACAGGCAGCTATGTATCAGGGATTATCGCCGTGCTCGCTATTATGTTTATTCTGGAAATCTCACTGCCTCTTATCTTTTTACTGGTGTTTATTATCCTCCCCCTTTTCGTTCTGAAGAATCCCGGAGGCGACCGTCGTTTTATACGTCTGCAGGCAATACTACCTACCTCTCCCATACGCTCCGTGGCTATGGGGCTTGCCGAGGTGGAAGGAAGCATTGTGATGAAAGAAAGCCTTTCGGCTCCTATCGGTGATACCGAATGCGCTGCATATCAATATGAAATAGAAAAAATAGAACACGACAGCGAAGGACGGACTTCGTATGCCACTATTCACAGCGAGAATAAATGCAACGTGTTTTCCATTCAGGACGAAACGGGCGTTTTGGACGTTACTCCCGAGAAACTGAATCTTTTGTGTCTGCCCATTGACCGGCAGTATGAAAAAGGCGGGAAGCGATATACGCAACGGCTGTTGTCGCCCGGCGACCATGTACTACTTATAGGAATGGCAGATACACGAGGAGGCCAAACGGTGTTCCGGTACGAAGAAGTGAAAAAAGTGTATGCCCTTATGCCTTCACAGGCACTTAACAAATACAATAAAGCAAAGCCGCTTATCGACAACCTGATCCTTTATACTTCCGTCTTTGGTATTATTGCTTCGCTGATACTGCTCTTTCACATTGAATATGAGGGTGGAAAGCTACATATAACCCCGCCTTTCGCAAACAAGAGCATTCAGGAAAAAACAATCATTCTTAAACATCAGTAAATATGGGAATTATCATTGCTTCCGTTATTTTAGGACTTATCGTCATCGGCATTGTCTCGGGAGGCATTGCCGTTTACAATCAGCTGATTATGCTGAAATACAATGTAGATAAAAGCTTTGCCAATATCGACGTGATATTGAAGCAGCGCGTAGATGAAATACCCAACCTGATTGCTGTGGTAAAAGAAACACGGGGGTATGAAGAATCGTTATTAAAGCAGCTTACAGAGCTACGGACAGCTTTTCTGTCCTCTCGTTCTTCCGACGAAAAAGTGCAATTGGCTAATGAGGCCGGCAAACTCCTCCATTCCTTCTTCGCCGTTTCGGAAAACTATCCGGAGCTGAAAGCCGTGGAGAGTTTCCACACGCTTCAACTTCGGGTATCGGAGTTGGAAAATATGCTTTCCGACCGCCGCGAGCTCTACAATGAGAGCGTGAATATGTATAATATCGGCATTCACGAAATGCCCGCCTTATTGTTTGCCCGTCCTATGGGTTATACAGACAAACCATTGTTACATATATCTGAAGAGGAGAAAAAATATGACGGCATTCGTTTCTGACATTCTCAATTGTCTGCAAAATGACGATTCTCAAGTATTTGTAATTACATTTGCTGCGTTTGGCGTACCTTTATTCTCGCTTCTCTTGTATCTCTTGTTTCGAATACTGCGGATCAAGGTAGGGCCCGTGGCAAACAGTTCTTTGGCTGCATTAGCCGTAGGATATACGTTTTTCGGGTTTATTACGCAAATGATTCTCCTTTTCAGCGGTGTTCCTGCACTTAAAATGGCACTCATTTGGCTTGCCATGATAATTGTTTACGGAGTATTTGTCCTTTTTAATTGTAGAATGATATATAAAATATTAGCTACTTTCAACGAAGCAAAGACCAGTGAACAAGAGCAGGAATAATCACAATGCGAACTACCACGTTTGTTTATTTTCCTGAAGTAATTCTTGCGCCTGTGTGTGCCCTTGCCGAGCGGCAAGGCGAAGCCATTTGAAAGCCTCTTCATCATTCTGGCCCACACCTTCACCAAGAAGATAACAACGCCCTGTAAAGTATTGGGCATAGACATTTCCTTGTTTCGCTGCTTTGAGAAACCATTTCAGTGCTTCCCGATGATCGATCTCAAGGCCGTGAGAACCGTTGTAATAAAACACTCCCATACTTACCTGGCAATGCAAATCTCCCCCCTCTGCCGCTTTGCCGAACCACTTGATGGCGAGCGAGTCATTCTGCTCAACCCCATTGCCAAGAGTATAGCAAACCGCTACCTCATATTGTGCCCGTACGTCCCCTTGTTTGGCTTCGTGTAGCCACAATTCGAATGCTGCGTCAGTGCCGGAGTTCTCCGGATTTGCCTCTTCTTTAAGTTTTTCACGCTGCCAATACGCCTCCTGGTCATAGTATAAACCAGTCCAATTCCCTCCGGTCATATAACCATTTTCCTCATTCCCCCGTGCTGCATCCGAGTGCATCATAATCAAAAGATTTATAGGCAGGCACACAAGAATGATGAAAAATATAATCCGTAGATGCTTGTATGTAAAAACCGCAAGCAAAACAATATGTAGCAGCACCATACCTGCAAGAAGGATGATATATAATAAATCGCCCAATCCGCCACCAAAATAGACAGCCATACCCTTTATGCCTCCACAAACGGCTACCAGAAAAAAACATTCGTAAGCCCAAACCAATAAATTAACAATAATCCAAAATCGTTGTTTCCAACTCAGATTATTTCCATCGGTAGCATGGGTGAATAATTGACGTACACCCAGCAGAAAGCAGAGTAAACAGAGTACTCCTATCAATAAAACAGCTAATTCCAATAAAACAGTTAATTCCATTCTTCAACGTGATTATTTACAGTAACAAAAATCCCCACTCACCATGTGATCGCCTGTGAGAAACTTATCTTTCCATGCAGCGTCTATTACAAAGAAATACCCTATAAGATAACTATTACGTTTACCTTCGCGCAAATCAGTCAGCTCCCCCTCCTCGTTGTGTTCCATTTCGATTTTCAGAACATTGCTTTCATCGGTAGCAATGACTGCATATTTAAGTGTCCGGTCTTCCAACATCCATGTATAAAGATCGTAATCGCTAAAAGAAGACTCCACCGTATGTATCGGTTCACCATAACGCTTACTTAGTTGTGCGATAAAATTATCACTCTCGGTCTGCGTAAGTTCTTCAATTTTCCCGCTTGCCAAAAAAACACGTCCATCGGATGTCGTAGCAAAATTAGCGGCATTGAATGTCCGGTCGGCCATACTCAAGTATTCGTCGCCTGAACAAAAGGAGGAATATCTGTATTCAAGCCACAGAACCTCGTTTGTGGAGTAGCTGCAGCATGTCTCTTTGTGATACAGAGTCGGTCCGCATACCGATGGAACCGAAAACCAGTCGTTTCCGTAGTCGGGATGTATGTAACGTTCGGGCAATATTTCGGAAATAGAGGTCGAGAAGTCGAAATCGTCAAGTTTAATTATCCCTTCGCCCAAAGGGCCGGGCTTGGATGTGCAACTAATAAGTGAAATCATAAGGCTTGCTAATATCATACATAATTTCAATATAACCGGTTTCATGTTTTTTCAATTACTAAGTGTTCACTCTTTGTTACCGTCAGAATCATATCTTTCGATCGTATTCCAACCTCCACCCTTGCGCTCGGCAACCGATTTGAGTTTGCCGTTAGCGTGATACTCCTTGCGATAGATCTCATTATCAGCTTCACACCGACCTTCCTCTCGCAACTTCCCGTTATCAAAGTAACGCTTGTATGCTCCTTCACGTTTGCCATTCTTGAAAGTATATTCCGATTTGCATTTGCCCGAGTCAAAAAAGAATTCCTTTGTTACTCCATCCAATTTACCATTAAGGTAGTTTGATGATTTTTCCGGAGTACCGTCAGTAAAATAGGTAATCTCTTCTCCGTTCTTTTCATCGTTTTTGTAGGTGGTAGATTTTTCGGGCTTGCCGTCTTTGCGGTATCTGATCCAGACACCCTCTTTTTTGCCTTCTTTATAGCTACTTTTCCTACGGGGCGTGCCATCTTTCCACGTTTCGCTCCACTGACCATCCGGCAAGCCGTTCTTGTAGAAGCTGATGCGGGTCACATCACCCGCGTTACCCGACAAAAGCTCCGTCCATTTACCGTCACGCTTACCATCTTTATAGCATTCGTCGATAGTCAGAGTGCCGTCACTGTCGTATCGGCGATCGTAACCGTTCTCCACTCCCAACTTATACATCTTTTCAGTTTCAACCTTGCCGTTTGGATAGTATGTTTTGCTCACGCCATCCACTTTGCCATCAATAAACGTTCGTTCACTCCGTATAGTCTGTCCGTCGTCGTAATAGTATTTATACATTCCATCCATGTTTCCCTCTTTGTAACGGCACTCTTCAAGCAGCTTGTTGTTTTTGAAATGTTGAAAACTACCATGATACATACCGTCCTTAAATTCGGCGAGAATGTACTCCGAATGATAGCCATCAATCAAGCGATGAGAACCGTTGAGTGGGGTCTTATCTTCATTGTTCTGACGAAAGAGCATCCGTCCGTCACCATAGTTGATTGCAGTAATCTCTCCTATTTCGTAAACTTTTTCTTGTGCCGTGCTTGTAAGGGCTATTGCTCCCAAAAGGAACACCATCATCATTTTCTTCATGCTTTTTGTTTAATTATAATCGTTTTTGCAAAAATATAACAAACAAATGGTGTAATTACTATATCAAATAGATAACATCTGTATTCATTAAGCTATTTTATGATAAACTGACTTATCCTTAAAAAAGTAAACACGCTAAATAACAAATGAATTATTAAAAAACATTAATAGCTGTAGTAATTGAAATTACCTATGCTACTAATTGAAATATATGGAGGGGTATTTTTTAGGGATCAGTATGAAAATTATACAGTCAATGACAAATCAATCCATCTATTCATGAAAAACCAATTGATACCCTTTCCCCCTGCTCGATTTGATTTCAATAAAAGATATTGAAGCCAAATCTTTACGCAAGCGCTTAACTGTTGTTATCGCAGCTTCACGGTCTGATATGGTCAATGTGTCAATTATTTTCCGTTCCAATACCTTTTCGCAAATCTCTTCATGAGCCAGAAAATATTCCGGAGCCCTGAGAAAAGCGATAAACAATTTTAGTCTATTTTCGACTAATTCTATAATATTTTCTTCATGCTTTAATTTCCCTGATTTTTCGTTTAGCAATAATCCATTTGGAAGCTGTTCCCATTCATGAGATACAGGTGTATGCAAAACAAGTTTGCCACTTGCTAAAACATATTTTTTTCTATACCACCATCCTCCTATTAAAAACAGAATAGATAATATTTCCAAAAGCAGAATAGAGCCAAATGATGGTACTTGCATTAATAAAGAAAAAAAAGAAAATTGTACATATGCTTGTAATTCACATCTTCCTTCTGGCGTATCATTTTTTCTGTAAATAATCATCGGTAAAGGTATTGCCTTTTTAAAAAAGGAACTATCAGGAGAACTATAAGTTGTCTGCATGTTTATTTTACAACGAATAGCTGTTTGAGCTTGTATATGCTGCTGAGTAAAAGTCATATGGAAAAGACTATCCAAATGTTGTCGCTGCGTATCCTCACTGGTTAAATAAAATTGTAACGCCCAATTATTTTTTTCTTCCCAAAGAATACTATCTTTAGAAAAATGAGAATCATATTGAAAGACTTGAGGAATACCTTTCATCTTTTCTTTTAATTCAGCCTTTACTACTTGTTCGAAAGAATGTGCTGCAATGGAAAGAAATTTATTTTTTTGAATAAGATAGTCGTATCTTAACCATAAACAAAAGAGTAATGTAATGCATATAATCAATAACCCTAAAAAATAATTTGCTTTATTGCCCCACATAACTATCTTAATTTAGAAGTACAAAGGTAAATATTTATTTGTAAAAGATTAAATACAAAAACTTGAACATGAAAAATGTTGCCATAATCATCTGATAAACAGCATAAACCCTAAGTGTCCGTAAAATGTCCGTGAGTATAATTGCGTTCCTTCTCTTCACTATATTACTTTGCCAACAATAAAAATATAAAGTGTTATGAAGAAAAAAATAGTAAAAGTGTTTTTAGCTATTATCTGTATGGGAGGTTTATTTTATTTGTATCAATCAACCCCTAATACAATTAACGATTTGACATTCGATAATATAGAAGCTTTAGCCAGTGGTGAAAGTAACGAGAATTTCAATTGTTTAGGTGTTGGTTCTATTGAATGTAAAGGTTATAAATATAAATATAAGATAACATATAATCTCAGACAACAATGAAATATATCCTTCTTATAATAATAAGCAGTTTTATTTCCTGTAGCAGTTCTCCCAATCTCCATCCCCGTTACAGTTCTTTTCCTGATGAAAAGAATTTGACAGCACAGGAAGTATCTCTGGACTCTGTTCTCTTCCGTTACCCATTTCGGGTAACGGTTAGAGACAGCATTGCTATTGTTATGGATTTACATAACATCGATTACTATTTTCATGCCTTCTCCTACCCTGAATGGAAACATTTAGTTTCATTTGGAAAGCGTGGGGAAGCTCCGGAAGAGATGTTATCTGCTGAAATGTTCCAGTTCAATTCGTTAGATTCAATTTGGGCTTTAGATGCCAACAGGATGCAAATTTCACGTTGGTCAATCGATCCTCAAAAAGTAACAGCCAAACGGGAGCAAATAATACCATTAGATAGGCAATTAGTCCGTTCTCTCGATTTTTATGCAACAGACACTTGTTTTTTAATAACAGACTATTTAGGGGATTTTCGTTATCATCAAGTAGACTACAATGGTAAATCTTTTAAAAACGTAGGCGAAATACCTACTGAGACAAACAATAAAAAAGAAGTTCGTCCTGCATTAGCTCAGGCATGGAGGAGTTTTACAGACTACAATCCTCAAAAAGGCATTTATGCTATGGTGACCCAACTGGGGGAAGCTATTGAAATATACAACCTGAAAGAAAATACACATACTGTTTTATACGGTCCTAACGGAGAGCCTCAATTTCAAACAGTCGGTACGGAAGGCATTCCAACCGGTATCATGGGATTTAGTGATATACGGATAACCGACCAATATATTTATACCGTTTTTCATGGTGTATCGTTTAAAGAAAAAGAAGCCATCTATCAACAAGGAAAAAATCCGGAAGATGGCGGAAGATATATTTATGTATTTGATTTAAAAGGGAATCCGGTTCGTAAATACACACTGGATTATCCTGTTTACGGTATAGATGTTAATGAAAAAACAAAAACAATTATTGCAACTTGTGTTGAAAAAGATGAACCTATCTTGGAATTCACAATGTAAAAACAAATATGAAACAACTACTACTGATATTCTCTCTACTTCTATTGGTCTCTTCCTGTAAAGAAAACGAAAAGGAAAGAATCACCCGTCTTGTTAATGAATGGCAAGGGAAAGAGATTCTATTTCCAAAAGATATAACTTTTACCCGCTTTGTGACAGACACTGTGGATTATCAGATTCCACAATCACAATATAAAGTTTTAATCTATATTGATTCCATAGGATGTACGAGCTGTAAACTACAGTTACCTAAATGGAAAAAACTGATAGAGTATGTTGATTCGGCTACAAATAGCCAAGTCCCCTTCCTCTTTTTCTTTCAATCGAAAGATGACAAAGAGTTACGTTATATATTAAAAATAGATAAATTCGACCGTCCAGTCTGTGTGGATCATAGAAATAAACTAAATCTATTAAATAAGTTTCCCGCAGATATAATGTTTCAGACATTCCTATTGGATAAAGATAATAAAGTCATAGCATTGGGAAATCCGATACATAACTCTGCGGTCAAAGATTTATATCTAAAACAATTAACAGGGAAAGAGAATCCGGTAAAGCATATTAAGACAACAGCCGAAGCAATAAATAACGAAATCGACTTTGGCAATATTTCAAAGGGTACAGTTAAAACAAATACGTTTGAAATAATAAATACAGGAAACAATCCCCTTGTAATAATAGATATTAATACCACATGTGGTTGTACAACAGCCACGTATGATAAAAAACCGGCAAAGTCCGGCAATACTCTACGGATAGAAGTAACAGTTACACCGAAAGACACAGGCTTTTTCGATGAAACTGTAACAATCAGATGTAACACAAACAGGCCTGTCAAAGTAAAGATTAAGGGAAATGTTCAGTGATGAATGGAAGGGAGTCTGTCTATCAAGCCTTGAAACTATTTTGACAAACTCTCCAAAACCTCAGAAAGGAGGTGTATTATGGTAATATAATATATAATAGAATATAAAGAGAGCTTATTCAAGAAAACAACAAACAAATATAATTAAAATTGATATAAAAATGAAGAAACGTATTTTAGGAACTGTCATCATTACAGTTATTGCTCTTGCAGCAGGATGGAATTTCAATCAGAATGAAAATGAAGTTACAATATCAGAATTAGCATTGGCTAATGTTGAGGCATTGGCAAGTGGTGAAGGAGATATGTATACATGTTATACAGGAGGATGTGCCGCATCTCCATATGCTGATTGCTGGTTATATAAATATGGTATAGCAGTAACATTTTGCCCAAATGCATGGGGTAGTTAGCCATTTAATCGCTTAAAAAAATAAAATAAGGATATACAGCAGTATTAAACTGCTGTATATCACACCAACAAAAATATCAAAAAATATGAAAAACATAAACCATATATATTTATTATTTATATCATTATTAATCTCATGTACAAATAAAGGTAAATATGAAAATGCATTAACTTTTTCTTCTGCTGATTTTGGAGATCCAATCCAATTAACTTCTGAAATAATTGAATTTGATGAACCGGTTATGTTTCCTGGAAAAATTTTGTTAGTAGATTCTATACTATTAATAGGGAATTTAAAAACTGAACACTTATTATATAGATATAATATATTCACTAAGAAAAAAACAGGTGAATATATATCATTTGGTAGTGGTCCAGATGAACTACTTAGGATTAAAGATATTCAAAAAATAGATTCAAGTATATTTATCTCTGATAATCAGAAAAGAGTTGTTTTTGAATACAATACATATGATTTATGTTATAATAAAGACCCCCGATTAATAAAGTCAACTACAATTAATGAAGCTGTAAATTCATTACAACGTATACCAGGAGGATATGTTTGTACTACTATGAATCCTTTAAACAGAAGATTTATTTTTTTTAATTCTGAAGGTGATTCTATATATTCAGAAGGACAATTCCCTTCACATGGAGAAGAAATAAATAAAATTGAAATCGTCAATTCATACATCAATCAAATGGCTGTAAATTCACATCTTCAATACATCTATATATTTCATATGCAAACAGATTTAATCGAAATATATAATTTTAAAGGTGAATTTATAAAAAGATTGCATGGGCCCGATCATTTTTTCCCACATATTAAAGAAAAGCAACTAGAAGGAGGTTTTTCAAGGATATCTCCTATATATGGTGAAGCCAGAGAAGCTTATTACTCTCCAATAGTAGTTGATAATGAAGTATATGTTCTATATTCCGGAGCATTCCGTGAAAAAAAACCTGCTCCATTGAATATGATTCTTGTTTTTAGTGCTGAAGGAAATCCTTTAAGAAAATATATTTTATCAGAGCCAATAATCACATTTACAATAGATCCCATCTCAAAAGACATTTATGCAACCAGCGAAATTCCTGATTATCACATTGTTAAATTTAAAAACAAAATCAAGTAAAATGAAAACGCTATTCATATTTATTTATTTATCAATATATTGTTGTTTTTGTCAAGATTTATATTCTCAAAAATGGAAAAGGCCTAATAATTATGAACTGAAAAGAATTGATATCAATAAAAAGAACTACAATGGGATAAAAGCAGTAACAGTGGATAAGAATGATAGATCTAGAGATATTATTCCATCCAAAGATGCTGAGAGATTTAAAACTAAAGTTGAAATTAATAAGGATAGCATTTCTTTTACATTAAAAGCAGATAGACTCCAATATGGCAATTTTGTCAAATCTTTTTTAGATGAAACAATTATGTTTCAACCTAATTTAATGAATGGTGCAACTATTTTTTTTGAAATAGTCCCTGATATTTCTAAAATTAATGATTTAATTTTATTTTCATATTTCCCAGGTATGACAGGATTTAGATATATGCATGTTCCTGAGGGGAAACGTATAAAATATAAAATGTTTGAAAAACCAATAGATAATTCTACAAATATAGTCCCTTTAATGTTGTTATATATGGATGATGAAGATAAGCATGTAGAACTTTTTTTGAATAGCAAATTAACAAATGGATATATACCATCATCATTTAAGAAGTATAGAAAAATATTTGATAAAATCGAACTTTGTATGTTTGTATACTATAAGATAGAATAATATATAAATATTAGTATGCTTTTTCTATATACAAGATTTGAATAATATAGATAATAATTTTGATAGAAAATAACAGATGGTCAAATGTATATTCCTGATATTGTTAGCATTAACATGCTGTCTCTCTAAAACAGACAGCATGCAAACTTATTCTCTGCGTTTTTCTAAAGAAAATCGAACTGAATTAGAAAAGATATTGGATCACTATCAAAAAGATTCAGAAAAGTTATTGGCTGCTCAATTCCTGATTGAAAATATACCTTATCACTTTTCTATAGATGAATATTATCTGGACCCAAATAGTAATAAATATAGACCTGATTTATCTATCATTAAAGAAAATAAAATACAACAACACTTCGACTCTCTTTTTAGCAAAGGACATAAAATCGTGAAAGAGAAACGATATGATATAGAAACTCTTGATAGTGCTTATTTAGTAAATAATATAGAATTAGCCTTTTCTGTGTGGGATAAAAAATGGGCAAGGAATACATCTTTCGAGGATTTCTGTAAATATATACTCCCCTATCGGGTACAAGCTGAAAAAGCATCCAACTTAAGACAGTATTTTAGGGATCGCTATCTTCCTCTTTTGGAGATGGCTGATCCCAAAACGCCATTAGAGGCTTGTCTTATTATAAACCAGGAACTAATGAGGACTATTCAATATGATACAAGTGGCGGATTAGGGCTTTATCCTTCCATTGAAGAAACATACCGCACTAAAAAAGGAATCTGTGATGATTTATGTATATTAGGTATTTACATCATGCGAGCAGTTGGTATTCCTGTTGTAATGGAACAAACGACTTGGGTGAAAGGCGACCGGGGACATACATGGGCTGCTGTTCTCAGTAACGGCAAGTTTTATCCTTTTTGCCCCTGTTCCGACCAACCACGGAAATATGAATGGATGTTTTCTGAAAGAAGAATGAGAAAGCCGGCAAAAGTATATCGTACACATTTTGAACCGGTAAGGACTTTCAATGTAAAAGAAGATGACGGATATGTCACTTATCTTAAAAGTCCACTATTGGAGGATGTAACCACCGAATATCCAAATCAAACGATTAACATAACGGTAACAACGGATAAAAAAAAAGAAAAAAGAAAATCATTGGTCTACCTTTGCGCCTATAATCAACAGCATTGGGAACCTTTTGCTATCGGGCATCGAAATGGTAAAAATTGTTCGTTTGAAAATATTGTTGGTGATAATGTTTTTATTATTGCCGATTCTCCAAATGGAACTAATCTACGTTTTATTACAGTGCCTTTTCATGTGAGTCCGACCGGTAGCATTCATAAAATCATACCGGATAAGTCTCAAAAAAGAAATTATACATTAAAGAAATTAGACGGACAACGGGAATATTCCCATACTCTACAATATTGGGATACTCAAAGTGAACAGTTTGTTTCCTTACAACAGGTACAGGAAACAGACAGTACGTTAACATACAATGAAATCCCCCGGAATGCCCTTCTCCGTTTTACTATTCCCATCAAATGTTGGGATATCCGTATATTTTTAATAGAAAATGACAGTGTAAAAACTTACTAAATAAAATGAAACTATACCTGATTATCTTTTCTGCTTTTTGTTTATTTTCCTGTTCATGGCAGGGGAATAAAAATACATATTTGGAGCAGGCTCTTTCTTTAGCAGGCAATAACAGGAAAGAGTTAGAGAAAGTCCTTAACCATTATCAGGCTGATACTTTTAAACTGAAGGCTGCGCAATTCCTGATAGAAAATATGCCTTACTACTATTATTATACAGGAAAAGCGCTCGACAGGCAGATGGAACAATATAAGCTATTTGCTACGACGGACCAGCATCCAGCTTCTATACGGGATTCGTTGGCACTGAAATATGGTCCATTCTCGTACTCTGCACTGAATATGGAATATGATTTATTAAATGTAGATTCTGCATATCTGGTAGAGAATATTGATGAAGCATTCAGGGTATGGGAAGAACAACCGTGGGGAAAGCATGTCTCTTTTGAAAATTTCTGCGAATATATCCTGCCCTATCGGATTGGCGACGAACCTTTAACCTATTGGAGAAAACAAATTTATGAGAAATATAATCCGCTTTTAGACAGTATCCGTAAACTTCCGGAAGCAGAAGATCCGGCCTTTGCAGCACAAGCGTTACTGGATACGTTCCGCAGGGAAGGAAATATAAAATATACGGAGCAACTGGCCATTACTCCTCATACAGGTCCTCAGGTCTGTGTAGAATGGAAATCCGGAACATGCAGGGAACATGCTGACGCTGTTATCTATGTAATGAGGGCTTTGGGTATTCCTTGCGGCATAGATGAAGTCCCTTTAAGGGGCGATAATAATTCACCGCATATGTGGAATTTTGTACTCGATAAAGAGCAAAATACGTATATGATAGAAATACTGACCTATTCCGAAATAAGAAAAGCCCCGGAGGTATATTTATCCGCCGGAAAGATATACAGGCATACTTTTAGTACAAACAACTCTCTGAAAGAACAATTTAATGCTTCCGGACTGCCGGTTCCCTCCTATTTCAGAACCGGACAAATAAAGGATATAACAAAAATATATGCCGGCTCCGGTTGTTTCCCGGTAGAAATATCCGGTACAAAGTTATATAAGCGGATAAAAAAGTCTGAACCTATTTGGCTTTGTCTCTCCGCAAGACAACAATGGAAACCGGTAGACTATGGTTATCTCCTTGAAAATAAAGTGTGCTTCAAAGATGTAAAAGGAGGAGTTGTATGCCGTTTGGCACATTCGACAAAAGAGGGATTGGAGATGCTTTCAGATCCTTTTCACGTAGATGCGGAGCATGGTACGATTCGTTTTTTTACACCCGGACAGGAAATGGAACAAGTTACTGTTTTGTTTAAATTCCATTTCTTCTATGAATATTTCCTTAACCGTATGGTAAATGGGATTTTTGAAGGAAGTAATGCTCCGGATTTTAGCCATGCGGATACGCTATTTCAGATAAAAGACGAACCGAGAAGGTTGATAACCGTTGTTTCTCCGGCTACCGATAAAAAATATCGATATGTCCGTTATAAAGGTCCGAAAGGAAGCCATTGCAATATTAGTGAAGTGGCATTTTATGAAAATAATGTAGATACGGTTGCCCTAAAAGGAAAAGTAATCGGTACACCCGGAAGTTTCGACGGTATACATGATTATAGAAATGTATTTGATGGAGACCCGTATACCTCTTTTGACTATCGTTTTCCTGATGGAGGATGGAGTGGCCTGAATTTAGGAAAAGCCTGTTCAATAACCCGTATCGCTTTTACTCCGAGAAACTCCGACAACTTTATCCGGAAAGGGGATTCATATGAAATGTTCTATCTGGACCATGAATGGGTATCGGCCGGCATACAAACGGCTGTTTCCGATTCATTAAATTTCATGGCTCCAAAAGGTGCTTTGCTCTATTTGAAAAATCATACAAGAGGAAAAGATGAACGGATCTTCGAATACAAAGAAGGGAAACAAATATTCTGGTAAGAAAGAAGATGAACAAACTCCATAAAATACTGAATTGGATACTTAACCTTATTTTAGGGTTGGCAGGAATTGCTTGCCTTTGGATTATCGGGCAGGTATTTCTTTTTACTTCTTTCCGCATACCCAGCGACTCTATGGAGCCGGAATTGGAAATCGGCGACTGTATACTGGTAAATAAACTGTTGGTGGGGCCGCGTATTTTTAACCTCTCTGCTTCCATGAGGGAAGAACAGGTCGATATATACAGGATGCCCGGCTTACGAAAAGTACGACGGAATGATGTGCTGGTTTTCAATTTTCCCCACCCGCATAATTGGGATAAGATAGAGATGCACATTCTGAAGTACTATATAAAACGTTGTGTAGGGCTTCCGGGTGATACGTTATCCATCGAAAATGGGAAATACAACGTAAGAGGTTGTGAAATCCCTTTAGGGAATATAGAATCCCAAAAACTAATCAGCAGGTATGAGAAAGATGATTTTGGGGAAGGAGTGTTCAATAGCTTCCCTTTTGATTCGATTCTGCATTGGAATATTAAAGACTTCGGGCCGCTTTATATACCTAAAGTTGGCGACTCTGTTATCCTGGATAGAAACAATTACTGCCTGTACCGGAAACTGATCGAATGGGAACAGGCAGGTAGTTTGATATATAAAGATTCTGTCGCTTACCTGGACAATAAGCCGATTAAAGCATACCGCTTCCTCAAAAACTATTATTTCATGGCTGGCGATAAAGGAGAAAATTCGCAGGATTCACGGTACTGGGGATTACTGCCGGAAGAATATATTGTAGGAAAGGCATGGATTATCTGGAAATCGGTAGAACCTTATAGCGGTAAATTCAGATGGAACCGTTTTCTAAAAAGAATACATTAACAGCAGAATACAGATGAAACAGTTCCGTTACCTATTATTTTTACTGACAGCGATAGCCGGAGTTCTTTTGCTTTCTACCCCTTTTGTCGAAAGCAGAAGTTTAGTGAACGGGCTGGTCATAGGAAAAGTCCACTGGTTTCAATTGGTTATGCCGTTATTTTCCATATGTACCTGTTTATTGGCTTTAATAGGAAAAAAGGATTTCTTTAAATGGTCCTTGCCGGATACGCTGGTTCTTCTTTACATGATACTGACCCTCGCCACGTATGATTGGGGACTAAACCCTGAACCTGAAAAGTTGATGTTCGGCGGACAACTGGTAATTTTCTGGTTTCTGTTACGCTGGTTATTTAATGCTTACCCTGTTTTAAAACCGCTGTTTATCTTTACATTGATGTGTACGGGATTGGCGGAAGCCTTATTAGGATTAGGGCAACTGCATGGAGAGGCCGTTTCCAACCATTCCTTGTTCCGGTTGACGGGGACATTCTATAATCCCGGTCCCTTTTCCGGATATATAGCTGTCATCCTGCCGGTTTGCCTGAGTGTAGCTTTGTATTTCCGGCTGGCTGCCCGATACTTTGCATGGATATGTATAGCTGCCATTATGATGGTTCTTCCTGCCGGGATGAGCCGGTCGGCATGGTTGGCAGCAGCCTTTTCATGTGCTATGGTTTATTGGGTTCAAGAAATCGGATGGGATAAAACGAAGCGGGTATTTATCAAATACCACAAAGTGTCATTTTTATTAATTGCCGGCGCAGCAATCATACTAACCGGTGCTGCGGCAGGTATGTACAATATGAAGCAGGATTCGGCAAACGGGCGTTTGCTCATGTGGAAAGTAACAGGAAAAGCCATTGCCAGAAAACCTATCACCGGACATGGACTGGGTGGTTTTCCGGCCGCTTACCGGGAAGCACAGGCTCATTATTTTGCAACGGATCTTGCGACGGAAACAGAAAAACGGGTTGCCGGATGTCCGGAATATGCATTTAATGAGTACCTGCAAATCGCTTCGGAGCAAGGAATACTCGCATTATTAATTTTTCTTTCCTGGTTAGGGATAATCTGTTATCAGGGATTAAAAAATAAACAAATAGGAATGGTAGGTGGCATAGTGGCGTTGATAATTTTCGCTTTTTCCTCTTATCCGTTACAACTACCTTCTTTTTGGATTTTACTCATCAGTATGGGAACTATTGCTACTTATAAAAAGAAATATAAAAATCCGGACAGTCAATCCGAAAAAATAAAATCCGGAAAAACATACATAACTATGGGATATCTATGCCTGCTGACAAGTATCAGTGGCTGTCTATTCTGGATACAAAAAGATTTTTATCATGCATATAAAGAATGGAACAGAGTGAAAATATCATATAATTCACATGCTTATTCATCTGCTATAGAGACATATAATTTACTTTGTCCAAAGCTTAAACATAAACCGGAATTTCTGTTTGAAGCCGCACAATGTAAAGGCAAGACCGAAGATTATGCAGGTGCGAATAAACTATTGGACCGTGCCGTACAGTTAAGTGCGGATCCCATGCTTTATTATATTATAGCAAAAAACGAACAAAACATGGGAAATTATCAAAAAGCTGAATATTTATTACTTCATGCTATCGATATACTGCCGGAACGTATTTATCCATATTACCTGTTATGTAAGCTCTATGCTGAACCCAACTTTTATCAGGACGAGAAAATGCAGGCTGCGGTTCATGCCGTGTTGACGAAAGAACCTAAAGTAAATAGCCGGGCAATTCAGGAAATGAGAGAAGAATGTAAAAAGATGAATTCTAAAAAAGTTAAATCAAATATTATTTTTTAATATTGATAATCAAATAATTATCTGCATTTTTCAAATATGACAATTTGAATTGGATAATAATAAATAGTTTTCCAATATATGCAATTAAAGTTAAGATGCCCATGAGTTTAAAGCAATAGCCTATCCAATATTGCTTTTTGAAATATTAACACACAAAATGGGGACATTATAAATATTTTTACGTTATTTACACAAAAACAATTAGATAACCCAAATTTGAATTAATGAAATGAAACCACTTTCTTATTTTAAAAATCCGATAGAACGTTTAATAATAAGACATATTCTAAAAGCATTATATATTACTAAAAATACATTAGCAAATGCAGTATTGGCACAAACTTCAACTACAGGAGAAGAAAGTGGCTCTAATTCTGGTAATAATAATAGTGTATGTAAAGTCTCCTGGATAGCACAAATTGGAGGACGAGGAATCTTATTAGAATGTAGTGCTTCTTGCCCAACCCCACAACGTGCAGAATGCAAACAGAATAATTGCAAATATATCGTATAATACAATATCTATTTATTTTATTTATCTAATGAGGCTTTTTATAATAGCTTCATTAGACATTTTTAATAATTACAAATTATGAAAATCTTTATTTATACAATAATCATATTGTTTAGTTTGTTTTATTTTTCTTGCAAAGAAAAATATTCATACAGTGAATGTGAAACAATAACTCTTAATTTACATAACTCAAAAGCTATTGATATAAGAGATAGTGTAAAATATTATATAAGAAAAATACCTCTTGAATTAAATGACAATTCATTATTAACATATATAGATCAAATAGAAATTGAGGGTAATAATATATACGTATATGATAAACATCGCCTTATTGGATTTGATATGAATGGTATTTTTTTAAAAGTAATAGGGGAAAAAGGATTGGGGCTTGGAGAATATACCAATATTAATTCATTTTTTTTAAAAGAAAATAATATCTATGTATATGATGATAATATTCAAACATTATTTACATATGATAAAGATGGAACATTCATAGTATCAAAAAAAATAAAAGAACCTATGTATTCGATATATGCAATTAATGATAATAGATATATTGGTCGAAAAAAATATCAAGGATCTAAAACAAAAGTACCAACTATGGCAATATTAAATGAAAATCTAAATCTTATTTCAGATATTAAAAATAGATATCTTACATCTGGAATAAGTGTGTTTGATTATTGTTATTCTTTTGATAATAGTGTTTTGTATTGGGAATTTTTAAATGATACAATTTATTCAGTAAAAAAATCGGAAATAACACCCATTTAGTATATTGATTTTCAAGATTTTAAAATACCATTAATAGAAAAAAGAAACAAAGAAATACCTGAAATTATTGAATATTTAAACTCTACAGATTCCAAGCATGCAACAGGAATTAGATATATACAAGAAGATGTGTATGATATTCGATTTATATTTTCTTTCGATAAAAAAATAAATTATGCAAGATATAATAAGCAAACAAAGAAAATATCATCATATTATTTTTATGATTCAAAAAATATTTTTGAAATTCAATATTTCATGAAATATAATGATGGTAAAATAATTTTATCTGTGTATAATTCAGATGATGAGGAATCTAATCCGATATTATTTTTTATTGATGAAACAAAAATTTAATCACATAGTTTAATTATTTATTATCAATACTTATGAATAAAACATATAAATATATAAGTTTAGTATTATTAATTATATTACCATTGCTATCTTTTTTATTCTTAAGCTATAGCACAAATGTAAACAAAAAAACAAAGAGATATATCCTTCTTTGATTAATTATTATTCAAAAAATTTTGACGTTTCTAATGAAATGAATGGATTAATAATTAATGATACTATATATGACACTGTATTTTCACTCTCATCAGGAAAGTTTCCAGTATTTATTTTAAGATACACAGATAGATATTGTAATAAATGTTATGAATCTACTAAAACTATTAAAACTTTCTTTTGATTCAACAGCTAATATTATCATATTAAATTCTCATCGATCAAATCGAGATTTCAAGATATTAAAAAAGAAAATAAAATTGTTTATAAAAACATTTTAGTACAATATAATGTTTTTGATTGGGGGATAAAAAAATATGAAACGTCATACTTCTTTATAATAAATTCGAATAAAACAATTAATAATATATATAATAGGACAGTGCATTCCTTCCCCGAGATGATAGTACAGACTGTCACCTCGGGAAACAGCCTAACCATGTTTAAAAGAAAATGTGCGGAATACCTAAGCAGAAAAACATATTCGGGGATAAGTTATATAACGGCTTCTCTTTCTTCAACAAAAACTATTTGGTACAAATACTTACTTCGCATAAGAAATATGCCTCCAAAGATTAAATTAAATGATACTTTCTAATGCCCCATGATTATTTATACATATATTTGTCCCTATAACTTTGTTAAAACACTACAGCATGAAATATTACTATTTGTTCGTAATACTGTTTCTGGCGGGAATGATGGCTTGTGCCGGAGATAAAAAAGAAGAAAGTACGAAAGATGAAACACTGGAAACAGTTTTGCCGGATGAAACAAACGAGGTAACGGTTATGACCTTGAAACTTACCGATTTCAACCACGAACTGATAAGTAATGGAAAACTTTCTTCCCACCAGTATGTAGACCTGAAATTCCAATCGGTAGAGCCTATCGCTTCTATTTATGTGAAAAACGGGGACCGGGTGACGAAAGGTCAAAAGCTAGCTGAACTCTCCACATTCCGCCTTAAAAACAGAGCGGACCAGGCCAAAAGTTCGCTGGAAAATGCCCGCCTGGAACTACAGGATGTATTAATCGGACAAGGATACGCCCTGAAAGATTCCGGAAATATCCCGGCTGCCACCATGCAACTGGCACGGATAAAGAGCGGTTACGACCAGGCATTGGCACAATACCAATTAGCCGATTTCGAATTGAAGAATGTCGTGCTGACTGCGCCGTTCGACGGGATTGTTGCCAATCTTTTTGCCAAACAATACAATACGGCTTCAACCTCCGAAACGTTTTGTTCGGTTATCGACAACCGCGGTCTGGAAGCGGACTTTACCGTACTGGAAAACGAATTGCCCTTGATTAAAACCGGCGACCGCGTAGAGGTCTCCCCTTTTGCAACCCCCAATATTAAAACAGAAGGGCGCATATCGGAAATCAATCCGCTGGTCGATGCGAACGGCATGGTAAAAGTAAAAGCATCTGTTGCCAATAAAGGACAATTATTCGAAGGAATGAACGTACGGATCAGCATCCACCGTTCGCTGGGTAAACAGTTGGTCGTACCCAAAGAAGCAGTAGTGCTACGTTCCGGAAAACAGGTCGTATTTACGCTCGACAATAACAAGGCGTATTGGAATTATGTCCATACCGGTATGGAAAATACGGATAGCTACACAATCATAGACGGGCTGAAAGAAGGAGACATCGTAATCACCAGCGGCAATATCAATCTGGCTCATGAAGCACCGGTTTCGGTTATTGAAAAATGAGAATTGAACGTTGAAAATCGATACATATGATAAAGTTTCTTCTACAACGTCCCATCGCGGTATTGATGGCTTTCACAGCCTGTTTCATCGTCGGTTTGGTTACTTACTTTACCATTCCGGTGTCGTTGCTACCGGATATTGCCATTCCGGAAATTACCGTACAGGTTGCCGGGCAGAATACATCCGCACGCGAATTGGAAAATACGGTAGTAAAACCGGTGCGCCTGCAACTGATGCAAGTGGCAGGATTACAGGATATACACAGTGAAACACGCGATGGCGCTGCCATCATCCGGCTAAAGTTCGATTTCGGAACCAATACGGACCTTGCTTTTATTGAAGTAAATGAAAAGATAGATGCAGCCATGAACTATCTGCCGCGTGAAGTGGAACGTCCACGGGTAATCAAAGCCAGTGCCACCGATATTCCTGTATTCTGCCTTAATCTTACGTTAAAAGGAGAAAAGAACACAGGTCCCGGTCCGCAAATACACGACAACCAGGAGGCGTTCCTGGAACTTTGCCAGTTTGCCGAGACAGTCATAAAAAGACGGATTGAACAATTGCCGGAAGTTGCTATGGTCGACGTAACCGGGGTATTGAAACGCCAGTTGCAAATCGTTCCGGATATGAAACTGCTGGAGATGGCAGGTATCACGCTCGATGGACTGGAAGCTGCTTTATCATCCAATAATATCGAGCCGGGAAGCATGACTGTCCGCGACGGCTATTACGAATACAATATCAAGTTCTCCACCCTACTTCGTACTGCTGAAGATGTGGAAAACATTTATATACGGAAAAGCGACCGTATCTTCCAATTAAAAGAGCTGGCTAAGATATCCATCGTTCCGGAAAAAGAGACCGGAGCCTCTTTATCGAATGGGAAAAAGGCGGTTACGCTCGCTGTTATCAAGCAGGCGGATGAAAATATGGACAATATGAAGGAAGCATTGAAAGAGGTTACCGACTATTTTGCTTCCGTATATCCGGATATTGAATTTAGTGTCAGTAGAAATCAAACGGAACTGTTGGATTATACGATATCAAACCTAAAACAAAATCTTTCGCTGGGTTTCCTGTTTATCTGTATCGTTGCCGTATTGTTCCTTGGAGATATTAAAAGTCCGGCGGTTATCGGATTGAGTATGGTAGTCAGCCTGGTGGTCAGCTTCTTATTTTTCTATCTTTTTAAAATGTCCCTGAATATTATTTCCATATCCGGCCTGATATTGGCTCTGGGTATGATGATTGACAGTTCCATTATCGTAACGGAGAATATCATGCAATACAGGGCGCGGGGGGATTCATTGGAAGAGGCCTGTGCCAAAGGAACGACAGAGGTTATTACCCCGATGCTGAGTTCAACCTTTACCACCATTGCCGTATTTGTGCCTTTGGTATTTATGAGCGGAATCGCCGGTGCAATCTTCTTCGACCAGGCATTTGCCGTGACTGTCGGGCTATTGGTTTCTTATTTTACCGGAATTATGTTGCTTCCCGTATTATACAAATTGGTATATAGCATACCGGATATCAAGCATAAAGGCTTCAATATGCGAATTAATAACCTGATAAAAGACCATACATTGGACCGTTTCTATGATAGTGGGGTCGATTTTATCTTCAGCCATAAGAAAGCGGCATTGATTTTTACGGTAATTACAATTCCGCTTTGTGCTTTTCTTTTCTATGAAATACCCAAAAGCCGTATGCCGAAAATCGACGAGAATGAACTTATCGTCCATGTGGAATGGAATGAGAATATCCATCTCGATGAGAACCAGGAACGTATAAACAGATTGTTTGCCACAGTCAGTGCACAAGTAAACGAATACACGGCTTATATAGGACAACAACAATTCTTACTGAACCGCGACAAGGAATTGTCCGTTTCGGAAGGCGAACTTTATTTTAAAACAGAAAATACAAATGATATAGCTCCTTTACAGGAAACAATTGCAAAATGGGTAGAGGCAAAATACCCCAATGCCGTCCTCTCCTTCTCCCCTCCGGTTACTGTTTTTGAAAAACTGTTTGTAACAGGAGAAGCCGATATTGTTGCCGAACTGTACAGCCGGAATAAAACGGAAGCTCCCGATGCTGCTGCTTTGCATAAAATGGAGCGGAATTTAAAGAAGCAAACAGGATATTCTCCTGTCGGTATTGCATTTGACAACCAATTGAATATATCGATAGACCGGCAGAAGCTTCTATTATATAACGTTGATTACAATGAAGTATACCGTATATTGAAAACGGCTTTTAAGGAGAATGAGGTTGCCACTCTCCGTTCCTATCAGCAATATCTCCCGATAGCATTAGCAGGAAACGAGCAAACAGTGAACGATGTATTCCAAAATACATTGGTACATACTATTCCCGACAAAGACGGGAATGTAAAATATATCCCTTTGCAATCGCTGATTCGCGTAACATCCGGACAAGACCTGAAAACAATTACGGCAGGGAAAAACGGCGAATACATTCCCTTTAGCTTTTATAATGTAAAGAATGCCGAAAAGTTGATGCATGGTGTAAAACAAGAAGTAGGAACCGACTGGGATATCGATTTCTCCGGCAGTTTCTTTTCCAATAAGCAAATGCTGAATGAACTGGTAGTTATCCTGTTTATCTCTATCTTATTGATGTACTTCATTCTGGCGGCACAGTTCGAGAGTTTCCTTCAACCGTTGATTGTGTTGCTGGAAATACCGATAGATGTGGCGGCTTCCTTGCTGGTATTATGGATTTGCGGACATACGATGAACCTGATGAGTGCCATCGGTATTGTTGTAACCTGCGGTATCATTATCAATGACTCTATCCTGAAGCTGGATGCTATTAACGAACTACGCAAAGAGGGTGTCCCGTTAATGGAGGCAATACATGAAGCCGGCCGCCGCCGTTTACGTCCTATCATTATGACCTCACTGACCACCATATTCGGAATGGTGCCCCTACTCTTCACATTCGATATGGGAAGCGAGTTGCAAAAACCACTTTCCATTGCCATGATATCAGCGATGTTAATAGGTACGGCGGTCAGCCTTTTTGTCATACCTTTGATTTATTGGTTTATTTATCGCAAACATGATGTAGTTAAAACTGAACAGATATGAAAAAGCCCTTCATACAAACACTATTAATACTAGCCAGCCTGCCTGTTGCTTTAAAGGCCCAGGTACTTACGCTTACTTTGGACCGGACAATCGAGATTGCTGCCGACAGTTCACTGGAAGCATTCCGAAGTAAAAACCTGTATCTGACAGGGTACTGGCAATACCGGACTTATAAAGCCGACCGTTTGCCCAGCCTGACATTGAATCTCAAGCCGGCAGAGTATTACCGGGATATTACCCGTAGGTATGATTCGGAAAGTGACATTGATATTTACCGGAAACAACAATCTTACTATGCTGGAGGGAAGTTGGAAGTGAAACAGAATTTTGATTTGCTGGGAGGTACTTTTATTCTGGACTCCGATTTGGGATACATCCGGAATTTCGGAGATAATGCATACAGCCAATTTACCTCGGTCCCTATCCGCATCGGGTATTCACAGAGCCTGTTGGGATATAATCCATTCAAATGGGAACGGAAAATAGAACCGCTGAAATTTGAAAAAGCGAAAAAGAACCTGCTATATAATATGGAGCGGCTCAGTGAACAGGCCACCACCTATTTCTTTGCATTGGCGATGGCACAGGCGGAATACGATCTTGCCAAAGAGAATGTTGCCTCCACCGATACCCTATACCAGACCGGTCAGGAACGGCTTAAAATTGCATCCATCAGCCGTGCCGATTTGCTTACTTTAAAGCTGGATGCTGTAAATGCACGCAATACCTTGCAAAATGCGGAGATATCCTTGAAACGCGCCATGTTCAGCCTTGCCTCCTATCTTAATTTCGACAAGAATACGGAAATACACCTGCGGCTACCGGGACGTCCGCGCAATATGGAAATTTCAGTAGATGAAGCATTGGTACTTGCCCGCGAGAATAATCCGACCTTCCTGGATTTACGCCAGCAAATATTGGAAGCCGAACAGCAGGTGGATAAAACAAAAAAAGAAGCCTTGTTCAATGCTTCGGTAAGTGCAAGTATCGGGTTCAACCAGGTATCCGATAAATTTAAGGATGTTTACCGTAACCCGCTACAGCAGGATGTCGTTTCGGTATCCGTCAGCATTCCGTTGGTCGATTGGGGAGTAAGGCGCGGGAAGCACAACATTGCCAAAAACAACCTGAACGTCACCCAGATTTCAGCCAAACAGGAAGAATTGACTGTCGAAGAAGATGTAATTATGACTGTCGGCGATTTCAATATCCAGCAAGACCTGATCGTCAGTGCCGAGGAAGCGCTCGACCTTGCCATTATGGCATATGCCGAAACTAAACAGCGCTTTATGATCGGCAAGGCCGACATCAATAGCTTGACTTTGTCGTTAAACCGCCAGCAGGAAGCACAACGCAACTACATTTCGGCCCTGCAAAACTACTGGCTAAGTTACTATAAGATACGGAAACTCACTCTGCATGACTTTGAAACGGGTATTTCCCTTTCCAACCAGTTCGATTACAAAAACGGGCTGTAGTAATCTGTAAATAAAGAAAAGCATGAGTACATCTCCTAAAATATCCTCTTTTACCATCATCGTCACCTTCCTTTGCGTGGCGTTGGCGGGTATTGCTTTCATTCCATTGCTGCCAATCAAACTGTCTCCTTCGCGTACCTTGCCGCAATTGACAGTCAGCTACAACATGCCGGGCAATTCGGCACGCGTTATTGAAATGGAAGTTACCTCCCGCCTGGAATCGATGCTGGCACGTATCAAAGGGATTAAGGAGATTAACTCGACTTCGGGCAATGGTTGGGGATATGTCACCCTCGAACTCGACAAGCATACCAATATAGAGGCCGCCCGTTTTGAAGCATCTACGATTATTCGCCAAACCTGGCCAAGCCTTCCCGACGGGCTTAGTTATCCGATTTTGGAAATGAGCCGCCCGGACGAGAAAGAGACGCGTCCTTTTATGAGTTATACGCTGAATGCGGCGGCTACCCCTATTTTTATCCAACGTTTTGCGGAAGACCAGATAAAACCCCGCCTTAGCAGTATTCAGGGAATTTACAGGATTGACGTGAGCGGTGCCACTCCAATGGAATGGCGCTTGGAATATGACAGCCGGCAACTGACCGTTCTCGGCATTGGCATAAAAGATATACAAAATGCCATCCAACAATACTACCAGAAAGAATTTTTAGGTACGGGAAATGTACAATTTGAAACTCATCAGGAATGGATACGCCTGGCACTGGTACCGGATGTAAACAGTAAGAATACCTTTGCCCCGTCATCTATCACCCTGACAAATAAAGATGGAAAACTAATACGGCTGGATCAGTTGCTGAAAGTAACGCGCCAGGAAGAAACCCCGCAAAGTTATTACCGTATCAATGGCTTAAACTCTATCTACCTGTCTATCCGTGCGGAAGAGACAGCCAACCAGTTAGAACTGGCTAAACAGATTAAGGCAGAAATGGAGCACATACGTTCCATCCTTCCTGCAGGATATGAGATACATACCAGCTATGATGCAACGGAATTTATCCAGAATGAACTGGATAAGATTTATATCCGTACCGGACTGACCGTATTAATCTTGTTGTTGTTCGTTTTGCTGATTACCCGGGAAATGAAATACCTGCTCCTTATAACTATCAGCCTTTCGGTAAACCTCTGTATCGCTGTTATCCTTTATTACCTGCTTGGGCTGGAAATGCAACTGTATTCACTTGCCGGAGTCACAATCTCGCTCAGCCTGGTGATAGACAACACGATTGTCATGACGGAACATATACGAAACCGCCATGACAGGAAAGCTATTTTATCCATTTTGGCTGCAACACTGACAACAATGGGGGCTTTGGTTATCATCTTTTTCCTGGATGAGAAAATACGCTTGAACCTTCAGGATTTTGCAGCGGTGGTAATCATCAATCTGGGCGTTTCGCTCATTATCGCTCTTTTCCTCGTGCCATCTCTAATAGACAAAATGGGACTGGAATACAAGAAAACACGGAGAGGGAAACTCAAAAAGGCAGACTTAGGACAACCCAAACTGGTTACACGTATACGAAAAAGAACCAATCGCTTCCTGCATCGTTTTCCGGTCTACTTCAACCGGTATTATTATAAGCAGATCCAGTTTTTATGTAATTGGAAAAAGTTGGCATGCGTAGCTTTACTGTTGGCATTCGGTCTTCCTGTTTTTCTACTTCCTGAAAAAATAGAATACGACAACAAGGATAAAAAGAAGGTATATACGGCAATTGATTCGATGTTTATTGAGGGATATAATAAAATAATATCCGGAGAAACTTATAAGGAGAAAATAAAACCTGTTGTAGATAAAGCATTAGGGGGAACGCTTCGCTTATTTGTGGAAAAAGTATATGAGGGTAGCTATTTTACCAGAAATGAAGAAACGGTTCTTTCTGTCAGCGCCTCCCTTCCCAATGGTACGACACTGGAACAAATGAACAATTTGATGGGCCGTATGGAAGCCTACCTGAGTACATTCAGTGAAATACGCCAGTTCCAGACTAATATATACAATGCCCGGCAGGCTGGCATACGAATCTACTTTACAAAGAAAAGTGAACGAAGCGGCTTCCCTTATCTGCTTAAAAGCAAAATTATCAGCAAAGCACTCGAACTGGGGGGCGGCAGTTGGAATGTATGGGGGTTGATGGACCAGGGATTCAATAACGATGTGCGGGAACATGCAGGCTCTTTCCGGATTATTATGTTCGGTTACAACTACGACGAACTATACGAATGGGCGGACCAACTGAAAGCCAAACTGCTGACCTACCGCCGTATCAAAGAGGTTCTTATCAATTCCGAATTTTCATGGTGGAAAGATGACTACCAGGAATTTTATTTCAATCTCGACAAGGCACGGATGGCACAGGAAAATATACAACCGATAACCCTATTCTCCACCCTTCGCCCTGTATTCGGCAAAGACATGTATAGCGGTACGATTGTTGTCGACAAAGAAACGGAAAAACTAAAGTTGAACTCCAGACAATCTGAAGAATATGACATATGGAATATGCAATACCAACCGCTGAGTGTCAACGGGCGTTCATACAAATTATCAGAACTGGCCACCGTAGAAAAAGGACAAATGCCCCAGAAGGTAGCAAAAGAAAATCAACAATACCGCCTGTGCCTGCAATACGAATATATCGGCGCATCCAACCAGGGAAACAAAATACAGGAACGGGAACTGAAAGAATTCAACAAATTGTTGCCGATGGGATATACCGCCAAAGCGGATAGCGCATATTGGGGATGGGATAAAAAAGATAATAAACAGTATTTGTTGTTGTTGCTTATTATTGTCATTATCTTTTTCACTACCAGTATTTTGTTTAACTCACTAAAACAACCGCTTGCCGTTATCTTCGTCATCCCCATTTCTTACATAGGCGTCTTCCTGACATTCTACTGGTTCAAGCTCAATTTCGACCAGGGAGGGTTTGCTTCCTTTGTATTATTGTGCGGTATTACGGTAAATGCCAGCATCTATATTCTGAATGAATACAATGAAATTCGTATCCGCAAACCGCTTATGCCTGTATGGAGGGCATACCTGAAAGCCTGGAATGCCAAAATCACGCCTATTTTCCTGACTGTCGTTTCCACTATTTTAGGATTTATTCCTTTTATGTTGGGCACAGACAAGGAAGCCTTCTGGTTCCCGCTTGCCGCAGGAACAATCGGTGGTCTGGCTATGTCCATATTGGGAATATTTTTCTATCTTCCGATTTTTACATTAAAGAAACCCGTCAAGGTTAAATGAAACTCTATATTGAAATGATAAAACAAATACTCTTTAGAACATTAATAGGTCTTCTATTCGCTTTTTCAACCATTGCATATGGCCAGACATCAGAAACTGAATTTTCAGAAAAATATATCCATTTAATTTTAGGCGATACCCAGTCCTTACATAAAATGAGAAAAGAAGGGCTTCCGGTAGATACGACCAACGAAAAAGGAACCTCGTTATTGATGCTTGCTGCATTTAATGGCGATTTGTCACAAATGAAGTCTCTCATAGCTGCCGGTGCCGATATAAATCAGCGGAATAAAAAGAATCTGTTGATGATGTATAATTCTCCATTGGATTATGCTGCATATGGAAATCAAAAACAAGCTGTCGATTTACTGCTTGCACAGGGTGTCGATATAAACCAGAAAGACCCGTCCGGTATGTCGCCCGTGTATAAATGCGGGCTATATAAAAACTATAAGATGCTATATTATCTGGTGGAAAAAGGAGCAATCCTCACAGACGAAGACAGGATAAACATCATGGTAATGGCTGCCCAAGGAGTTTTTTTAGACGAACAATCCACACAAATCATAAAATATATCCTGCAAGATATTCATGTGGAAAGAGAAGAACTAATGAAATGCAAACTATTGGCAACAAAAGGGCTGCCTTCTTCCTACAATAAACCAGATCAAATATGCGATCGAATTATTTCATTGCAAAACACCTATGCAGAGGCACTGATGCAGAAAAAAGCAGAACTGCGTGAGCAGGACAGCCTTAAAAATTTGTTGGCAACAGGACAAGCAGATACGATTCGATATACTTATAATACATACTCATCGATTGATTTATCCGATAAGACAGTAACATCTAAAATAAAAGCTACGCCCCGTGTCGATTCCGTTAAGAACAAAGTGGGACATAAAACGGCCGGCATTGTCTGCCTGTTGTTGGCTATTACGTTTTTACTTGTATACAATTTTTCCAAGTTGATGGATAAATATGTAATCAAAGGGAAAACGAACCTATTTATACACATTTTCCGCTATATTATAGGCTGTTTGATTATTTACCCCATTCTTGCTTGTATGTATGCTAATTTGGACGATATCCTGGTTAGAAAATATGGAGAGGAAAAAGTCGCAACTTTATCCGGAGAGTTGAAGGAGAAAAGAACTGGCGGTAGATATAATTATACAATCTGGTATACTGCATATTCTTTTCTCTTTCTCCGGGAGGATGGTGTACGGATAAGCGTAAACCAGGGAAATACCAAATTTGACAACGAATATGGAGATACAGAGCAGGATATAAAAGTCAATGTAAGATATGATTCGGCAGCACAAAAACTATCGGTCGACGACAATACCTACTTCCTGCAAAATCTGAATTGGATATTGGCAATGGGACTCATCCTACTGGTGATTCTATTGTTCTGTTGTGGCAAGTTTAACAAACTGTTGGATAAAGTAAAAAGTATAATCGAAGAAAATGCCGGGAAGAATAATAAAAAAGAAACCATTATTGAAATGCCCTGCTTAGTTTCCACTTGCTGGACCTTCACTTCCAAAAAGTATGAATCATTAGAAGCGTTTATTTGTGATGTAAGAGATTCGGAAACACAAAATAACCTGGAACCGGAAGAGTGTATGAATCCAGATCATATAATTCTGGAACAATCTACTATCTCAATCAATCTGTTCGATAATGATGTGAAAGACAATAATAACCTGAATATAAAAATCATCCCTTACAACAAAAAGGATATCACAGAGGGAGAACTAATGTTTCAGCTTCATAATCAAATGATTCCATATTTAAACAAACTCAATGTCTATACCCTTGAATGTATCATCCTGTTTTCTGAGGATAAAGAAAAAAAGCAAGCGGAATGTCTTCTTTTGATGCAAGAATAAAAGTCTGTACTGAATTTTATTTTGACATTTCTAATATTTTTCAGTACTTAGTGGCGAAATGGAGCTATCACAGGAACATAAGGATTTAAAGGAGATCGCCATTGGAAATTCGGAAGCCTTTGAACGGTTATTTTTTCAATATCAACCACGTCTGGTTTATTTTTTAACCGGGTTGACACATGATAAAGAAATAAGCCGTGATATGGCACAGGATATCTTTTTCACTCTTTGGAAAGAGAGAAATAAATTAGCGAATGTCAAATCCTTTTCCTCCTACCTATTCCAGATGGCACGCTACACCGTTTACAACTATTTCGACCGTTTAACTATTTCTGAAAAATACGCAAACGAACTATTAGAAAATCCTGTGCTAGCAGAATCCGAAGAAGAAACCATTTTCGTCCGGGAATTACAATATATAATAAATGAAGCTGTATCCCAAATGTCTCCCCAACGGCAACGGATATACCGGATGAGTCGTGAAGAAGGTTTATCCAATGAAGAAATTGCCTTGAAGCTTAACTTAAACAAACGAACTGTAGAAAACCATCTGACAGCAGCCCTTGCCATTTTACGTAAAATTATTTATCTCGTATTTTTTGCGATTTCCTTTCATTAAAAGGCCTTTTAGATTCAAGGTTAAAAAAATATTTGAAAAAAATTGATTTTCGATTGTGTGTATTTTAACTGGTAACCTACTTCATTATAAACACTCTATTTTTTATGAAGGAAAATAATTCTCAAAATATCATACATTCATATTTTGGAAAACATCTTTCTAAAAGGGCACGGTATCTGTTCGGACGCTGGCTCATAAGAAAAGAAGATGCGCCCCTCAAGGAGAACCTTTTGCTGGAGCTGTGGCAACAAAGCCCGGCAGAGGTTACGGACGAAACCCATAACGACTGGGAAAAACTACAAAACCGCATTTACTTACTTCCCGATACAAATAAAATCATTCCTTTTTACCGAAACTTGCTGAAATATGCCGCTGTAATCGGATTGATGTTTATGATCAGTTCCACCACCTATTATCTGACAAACCGGGCTGCAACAAAGAAGCATATCGAAATGGCCGAATTTTTCGTTCCTTTCGGAGAAAGCAAAATGATTACCTTGCCCGACAGTTCCAATGTTTGGGTAGATGCCGGTTCTATGCTTGTATATCCTCTGGATTTTACCCATATGGATACTCGTTCCGTTTATCTCACAGGAAAAGCCTCTTTTACCGTAAAAAAGAATCCGGAAAAACCTTTTATTGTAAAAACCACCTATATGAATGTTGAAGCTTTAGGTACTGTGTTTACAGTCAAATCCTATCCTTCCGAGATTTATACGGAAGCCACACTGGAAAAAGGAAGTGTACGGGTTGATATAAAAGGCCAACCGCTATTGTCGTCCATACTGAAACCCAACCAACAGTTAGTCTACTCCCATAAAGACAACAGCATACATATCCACGCTGTTGACGCAACGTTATATAGTATGGAAAGAAAAGGATATTTGATTTTTGAAAATGCCACATTCAGCCAGTTGATTACTGCAATAGAAAGAAAATTTAATGTAGTAATCCAGTGTAATTCACAAAGATATATGAAAGAAAGCTACAATGTCAAATTTGCACCTGACGAAACACTGGAAGACCTATTGAATGTATTACAACAACTGAATGGACTGCATTATAAAATAAGAAAGAATGTAGTATTCATCCATTAAAAAAGAAAGGAGAACCAGAAATATGAGCAAAAGAAAACCGGAAAGATGAACCTGCGAAATCCCTCTTCCCGGCGTTTGAAATCGAATTGTATAAAAAATTCCGACTATAAGTCGTTAAGCATTAATTAATATTCAATTATCAAACATACAAATATATGAATTTAACTAATCTAATACACATAAAATCTGGGAAAAGTATGTCCAGGTTCATATTAACTGCAGCTTTATCAACCTTTTGTCTGTTTACCTATGCCCAGCAACAGCGGGTTAACCTGTCAGGGAACAATCTAACATTGAAAGCCGCATTCAAACAAATAGAACAACAAACAAAATTATTTGTGGATTATAAAGTCCAGGAAGTAAACGATTCCCGGATAATAAGAAATGTACCGAGAGAAAATAATGTAAAAGCCGTACTGGAACAATTACTCGACGGAACAGGATGTTCGGTTGTGTTTAAGAACGGGCATATCATTATCACCAAACAAACGGGACAGGCATCCGATAAAACAACAGTTGTTACCGGTGTGGTAAAAACAGAAAGCGGAGAACCGATAATCGGTGCCAACGTTGTAGAAAAAGGAACAACGAACGGGACTGTAACCGACATAAACGGAAAATACAGCCTGACAGTTCCTAAAGGAGGAGTTTTACTCGTTTCTTACATCGGATATAATACACAAGAGTTGCCATCCAATGGTAAATCGGTATTGAATATCGTTCTTAAAGAAGACCTAAAGGCTTTGGATGAAGTAATAGTCGTAGGTTACGGTACCCAGAAAAAAGAAGTCGTAACCGCTGCTATCACTACTGTAAAATCCGACCAGATTGCTGTCAGCCCTTCTTCTGACGTAGCAGCAGGTCTCGCAGGACGTTTGTCGGGTGTTATCATTAATACCCGTTCCGGTGAAGTAGGAAATGAAAGTACATCTATCTTTGTCCGCGGACGAAGCACATATGGAGGAAGTACCGAACCTTTATATGTTGTCGACGGCATTGCCCGCACAGAAGAAGACGGTCTTCTCTCCCGGATCGACCCGAACGACATCGAATCTATTTCCGTACTAAAAGATGCCTCCGCAGCCATCTACGGTTCACGTGCTGCAAACGGGGTTATCCTGATTACTACCAAACGAGGAGTTACAGGAATGAAACCGACTATCAATATTACTTACAACCATTCTTTCGCACAGCCCTCCCGGATTGTAAAAATGGCGGATGCAGCGACTTATGCTACCGCTCATAACTGGGCAAACCAGTCGAAAGGATTAGATCCGACTTACTCTCCGGAAGAGATACAGAAGTTTGCCGATGGTTCAGACCCATTGAATTATCCGAATACGGACTGGTACCGGACCGTACAGAAAACATGGACACATCAGGATAAAGCAAACATCTCCTTGCGTGGCGGTTCGGAAAAAGTGCAGTATTTCATGTCCGGTGGTATATTGAACCAGGGAACTCCGTTTAATAATGGTTTTACCTACAACCGCCAGTTTAATGTCCGTTCCAATCTGGATGCAAAGGTTAATAACTATATCAAAGTCGGATTGGATATCTCAGCAAAAAAACTTGACCGTATATTACCGAGAGACGGTTCCGTAAATGGCGGTTCCATGTATTCCCATGTGGCACTGAACCTTCCGACCATTCTTGCCAAATATCCGGGAACAGACCTTGCAGCTCCGGCACGTGACGGAGATAACCCACTGGTTCAAACATCCGGAGAAGCAGGTTATACAAAGACCAATCGCTGGATACTAAACTCACAGGCAAATATCACGATCGATATACCCTGGGTTAAGGGACTTTTTTTAAATGGTAGTTTTGCATACGACTATTATCACCAGAAGTTCAAACAATTTAAAAATGTTGCTTATGTCTACAATTATGATCAAGCAACGGATGTTTATTCCAAAGTGGTTGTTCCGACTGTAACCAGTCCGTCTCTGACTGTGGAAGAAAAACGTACGGAAAGTATCACAGGAAATGTTCGTATTAATTATCGGAATACATTTGCCGAATTACATACATTGGATGGGTTTCTGGGATTTGAAGAAAATAAATTTAGTTCCAACATGTTGAAAGGTTACCGTGGAAACTTCCCCAGCGGCGCGTTGGATGAATTACCGTTCGGAGACAGCAACACACAGACCAATGACGGTTCTTACAGTAAAACAGCCCGTTTAAACTATTTCGGTCGTTTGTTGTATGATTTCGACAATAAGTACATGTTCCAGTTCCAGTTCCGCTATGATGGTTCCCAGAATTTCCCGAAAGGAAACCGTTTCGGTTTCTTCCCTGGGGTTTCTGCCGGTTGGACAATCACTCGCGAAAAGTTTATGGAAAATGTAAACTGGCTGGATAACCTGAAATTGCGTGCATCTTGGGGTATGATGGGGAATGATGCTGTTGCCGCTTATCAATACTTAGTCATGTACGGTTTGGCTTCAGGAGCCGTGTTCAACGGTTCGCAAGCCTCCGGCCTATATCAGAAAGGTACCCCGAATCCCAATATTACCTGGGAAACAGCCACTTCATATGATGTCGGTTTGGAAGCTCGTTTCTTAGGCGGACGTTTAGGATTTGAAGTAGACTGGTTCAAATCACGCCGTGAAGATATTCTGGCTAAACGTAATGCATCCGTTCCTGCTTTCACCGGTTTATCATTGCCGGATGAAAATATAGGTATTGCAGAAAACAACGGTTTTGAATTTATGATTAATCACCAAAATACCATTAAGAAGGATTTTTCCTACTCTATTTCCGGAAACTTCACATTGGCAAAGAATAAAGTTGTATTCTCCGATGAAGTTCCAATGGCTGAAGATTATCAGAAATCGGAAGGACATCCTATTGGCAGTTCACTGCGATACAAAGCGATCGGTATCTATAGTGAAGCGGATATTAATGATCCCAATGTTCCGAAACGTCCGGGAACCATGGCTGGCGACATTAAGATATGGGATGCAAACGGTGACGGCGAGATTACTTCATTAGACCGGATCAGGCAGGATTTGACAGATATTCCACAGATTGTATACGGCTTGAACCTTGGTCTCACATGGAAACAGTTCGATATAGCTTTGATGTTCCAAGGACAGGCTAGAGTAATTAATACGATCAATGATGTTTGGGTCGATCCTTCATCCGGTGGAGCCGGTAACTTAATGAAATGGTGGACTGAAGATATGTGGACACCTGAAAATCCAAATGGAACAAAGCCCCGTTTAGGAACTCCCAACCGCATAGGTGGTACGACATTTACAAATATTAGTGCTGCTTTCTTCAAATTAAAAAATGCGGAAATCGGTTATACACTGCCGAATACGGTTAAAAACAAACTGGGTGTGGAGAATGCCCGCATTTATATAAGCGGAACAAACTTATTCTCTTTGGACCATATGCATGACATGGGCATCGACCCGGAAGCAACCGGTGCCGGTTATGGCGGTTGGGCCCTGAATCCGCAACGATTGATTAACTTAGGTATAAACATATCATTCTAAAGGAAATACATTATGAAGAAATTATATATAGGATTAACCTGCTCGATGATGTTTTTGGCATCTTGCAGCGATGTATTGGATATAACTCCGACCGATAGTTATTCTGACCCTGTTTTATGGCAGGACCAGAATCTGATCAAAATGTTTGTGAACGACCAATACAATACATTGGGAAACACGGGTAACTTTTTCTACCTGCCGTTCTTTACCGATGAGGTTTATCAGAAATATAACGATGGAGGTTGTAATAACATACGGGAAAATATACTGACTTCGGATAATATAGGCGGTGTAAACGATATCCTGCATTTCTGGAATACCGGATACAGTTATCTCCGTAATATCAACACTTACTTTAAGAACATCGAAACTTCGGAAGTATCGGACGATTTCAAAAAAGAAATGACTGCAGAAATCAAGTTTCTCCGGGCTTATACCTATGCCAAACTGATCTGGGCATACGGAGGCGTTCCGATTATTGAAGAAGCATATAGTATCGATAGCGACTGGTCGCAAGTAAAACGGAATACCTATGACGAATGCGTCACTTATATTCTAAAAGATTTGAAGGATGTAATCGAAACATTACCCGACCGCCCGAAGGAGCGGAACCGGGCAAGCGCCAATGCAGCCCGTGCCTTAAAAGCCAGAGTCCTGCTTTATTATGCCAGTCCGTTAAATAATCCGAACAATGATAAAGGCCGATGGCAACAAGCATCCGATGCGGCAAAAGATTTATTCGACAAAGGATATGAATTATGCGATGACTACCGGACTATGTTCCTGGATGCCGGAAACAGTGAATATATATTCGCCCGCGAATTCAGTGAAACTTACAGTCATCAGAGGGATGCTTATTTTGCTTCACCAGCCGATGGCGGCCGTGGCTGGGGTACACCTTCTCAAAATATAGTTGATGCGTATGAAACAATCGATGGAGAAATCCCGGTATTAAACAGCACAACAGGCGAAGTAAACCCAAATTCAATCTATGACCCGGCAGATCCTTACAATAACAGGGACCCGCGTTTCTATGATTGCATTTACTACAACGGTTCCAAGTCTATTGATGGACGTATCATTGAAACCTTCCAGAAAGGTGCGGATATGTTGACACAGGATATGACAATGACAAGTTATTACATGAGGAAATTCCAGGACGAATCATTAGGCACTTATTCTTTCAATTATCACTACACGACACCTTACCCCTATTTCCGTCTGGCAGAAATGTATCTGAATTATGCGGAAGCGGAATACCATTTGGGGCATGAGGATGTGGCACGTGAATATATCAACAAAGTAAGAAGCCGTAAAAGTGTAGACATGCCGGACGTTGAAGATACAGGTGACAACCTGCTGAAGCGAATCTACCACGAACGGCAGATCGAACTGGCATTCGAAGGACACCGCTATTTTGACTTGCGTCGTTGGAAAATTACGGATAATACTCCGATAATCGGAACAATTATTGAAAAAGAAGGGAATGCATATTCGTACAAACGTTATACTTTATCATTAACTTCGCGTGAGAAAGAATGGAAAGACGCATTTTTCCTGTTGCCTATCCATTATTCCGAAATACAGAAGAGCAATAAGAGCCTGGAACAAAACCCGGGATACAATTAATTATAATACTTAAGTAATGAGAAAACGCAACCAAGAAATTGTAGCGGGAATACTCTTTCTATTAATCGGATGTGGGGCTTGCAGCTCCACATCTGATAATCAAAAAGAGTGGAAAACCAATTTCGCAAGCCCGCCCAACAAGTATCGGCCGCAACCTTTTTGGCATATCAACGGAGAGTTGACAAAGGAGGGTATTTATGAACAAATAACGGATGCATACCGGAAAGACGGTTTCGGCGGTGTGGCAATATTGCCGTTAACCCCAGCTCAGATGTGGGGAGGTACAGGTATTTGTCCCGGAACAACGCCCGAATATCTGTCCGACGGATATTTCGACCGGTACCGGGATATCCTTGAATGTTCTCATGAACTGGGAACAGAAGTGATTTTATATGATGATGTGGATTTCCCCAGTGGCGTGATGGGAGGCAAATTAACGAAAGAATATCCCCAATATACCCAGAAAAGATTATCCAAACAGGAAAAAGATATTTCCGGTCCTATGGTTGTGAAGATGAAGGTACCGGTTAAAGACCTTTTCATGGGAGCGGTAGCCATGAATATGGAAACATTGGAACGCATTGATTTAACAGACGATGTACACAATGGCCAATTGCAATGGAATGCTCCTTCCGGCAAATGGAAAATCATGTCTTTCTATCTGGAATATAATGTAGATTCCCGTTTGGATTATATGGACCCGGAAGCAATCGACCATTTCATCTCCATGACGTATGAACAATATGCGACACGCTTCAAGGATTATTTCGGAAACACGGTCAGAAGGACTTTCTTCGATGATGTTGGGTATCTGGGCAACTCCCGTTTCTGGAACCAGGCTTTGACTCGGAACTTCGAGAAACGTTACAATAAAAAGGCTGTCCTCTATTATCCGGCTTTATGGTATAATATAGGCGAAGAAACAGAAGCCACCCGTGTTGCTTTCTACGGTTTGCGTGCTGAAATGGTAGGTGAAGGCTACCCGAAGAAAGTAGCGGAATGGAGTACACAACACGGGCTGTTGAGCATGGGGCACCCACCTGGAAATTATGAACCGACAACCGTCGACATGTATGGCGATCCCTTTAAGTATTACCGTCATACCCCTGTACCCCTGATGGATGCGATTCACGGATACCCTTATGGCCGCCCGGGATTCAAATTGATTAGTTCTGCCGCCGATGTACACGACCGTCCGAATGTGGCCGTAGAAATATATGGTAATTATATTGCAGAAATGGACTCGTTTATGTTGTATCGCGGAGCTATGGAAGTAATGGTTCGCGGTGTAAACTTCCTTGTTCCTCATGGCATGTGGTATAATCCGGATATTGTAAAAATTCCGCCGTTGATTGCCCACTACAGTAAGTTACTCGGCCCGGCTTTACACCACTACAGCGATTATGTAGGCCGTTCGGTATCTTTACTGGAAGGAGGAAACCGTGTTGCGGATATAGCACTCCTCTACCCGATCGAATCGTTGGAAGCCTGGTACGAACTGGATAATCCCAACCGTCCGACCATCGGCAAAGATGTACCTCCCTATACCGATTACAACCGGATTGGAGATATGTTGACCGGACAGATACGACAAGACTTTACCTTTGTCCATCCGGAAGAGCTGCAAAAAGACAAATACAGGATACAAGATGGTAAAATCTTCCTGGATACGAAACAGACACATCAGGCTTATAAACTACTGATTATGCCGGCAGCCAAAGTACTTTCCGTAGAAACACTAAAGAAAATCCAGGCATATTATAATGCCGGTGGAAAAATATTGGCTACCCATTTACTACCATCCAAATCGTCCGAGTTCGGAAGGGATGAAGAAGTCGTTACCATTATCCGGGAAATTTTCAATATCGACCCGATGGGAAATATGCCGCAGGAAAGCACTTCAACCCGGAATGACAAAGGAGGGGAAGCTATCTTCCTGCCATTGGCGGAAAAAGATGCATTAGCAGAAGCTATTGCAGCCCTACTCCCCGATCCGGATGTAAAAATCGATGTAGTAGAAGCACTGAATCAACCGGATGCTTTAACCCGTCCGCTTCTGGGAGTGAATGAGTACCGGAATCTTCCGTCCGAGAAGTTGGGACAGTTATCCTATATCCATAAACAAAAAGACGGAAAGGATATTTATCTGTTCGCAAACTCTACCGACAAAGCGGTAAACACATGGGTTACTCTGAAAGGTGATTTGAAGCTGGAATGCTGGAACCCGCATACCGGAACGATTGAAAAATGGAAAAATGTCGAATACCTGAAAGACAATCAAGGTGAAACCTATACCAAAATAAATTTACAGTTGGCACCTGTAAGTTCTATATTTGCGGTATCCCAATAAAAAGGCAGGGAGATGTGCCGGAATATCCGTATTGGTTTCCGGCACGCCTCCCTTTTTCCATATTACAAAATATCATCATTTCACCCCATCAGTCAACACTTTATCACAATAGTTGCCTTTCTGCTAACTCCACATTTTTACATAAAAGAGATTTCAGGAAGAATCAGGTCCTTTTTCATGTTAAAAAGCAGGCTTTTTATACTTGTCCGGGACCTTTTTTCACTTTCCCGGAGAGTAAATTCAATTAATATTGGTACTAATTCCTACTATTTTTAGAGAAAAAAACACCTATATTTTAACTTTAAAACATATATGTTTTGACTTCAAAGCATATATGTTTCGTTTTTTGATGTTATTGAGCAGGAACGCGTTTCTGGAATGGTTATAAAACCGAACCGGACGCGAATGTTAAATAGATTATTATTTTCCATAAAATACAACAATATGTTTAGACGCGAATCACACGGAAAACGCGGATTAATACATGTATTATATTTCTTAATCCGCGTTTTCCGCGTCCAATTCAACAAGTAAGCTCTGCGTCATTTCAAACGACAAATAGATAAAACGAAACCTCACGAGAGTTGCGTATTTTCAAGCCCTCCGGGAATTATCCCGTACAGGCGATATATGAATAGGGTATTTTATCATTTTGACAAAATTGGCCTCTCTTCACTTGTTTGACATTTTTTGTTTCCGTCTTTTGAAGAAAAAGCATTATCTTGCCACGACAATGAAAACAGAATAAAACAAACCAAATAAAACAAGAGACAGGATGAAACATAAACTACAAATAAAGCCGGTAACTCTTAAATATATAGACCAGTACAATGAATTAATGCGGTATGTCTTCCAGGTCACAGACCGGGATTTGCAGGAAAGCGGATACCAGGACGGCGAACTTATCCGTTCGAAACGTCCCGTCTTGCAGGAAGCTGAAGTATTCGGATGGTTTACACCCGAAGATGAATTGATTTCGCAGATTTGTATTTATCCCTGTAAGGTAAATATACACGGCAAAATATTTGATATGGGAGGCGTCACCGGAGTCGGCACATACCCTGAATATGCAAATATGGGATTGATGAACGATCTGATAATAGAAGCTCTGAAAAAAATGCGCCAAGCCGGACAGTATGTTTCTTACCTTTTCCCCTATTCCATTCCCTATTACCGGCGTAAAGGCTGGGAGATTATCTCCGACCATATGACTTACTCATTTAAAGATACGCAACTACCCAAACATGTGGATGTTCCGGGATTTGTGGAAAGGCTGGATGTAACCGACGAAGACGTTAAACTCGTATACGACCGCTACGCCCATCAAATGCACGGAGCTCTTATCCGTAATAAAATAGAATGGGACGAATATTGGCGCTGGGAAAATGAGGATGAACGGACGGCAGCCGTCTATTATGATTCCGACAACCAACCTCAGGGTTGCCTGTTTTATTGGGTGGAAGGAGATATTTTCCATATTAAGGAAGCCTTTTACCTTACGCAGGAGGCAAAACATGGTTTATGGAACTTTGTAGGTGCTCATTTTTCTATGATTGATGAAGTACGGGGCGACAGCTATTTAAACGAACCTATAGCATTTGAATTGGAAGACAGCCATATTGTCGAAACAATAGAACCCTATTATATGGCACGGATTGTCGATGTTGCCGAATTTCTGAAGACTTATCCCTGGGATGATGAAATCAGGCCGTTTCATTTTATAGTTAAAGATGCGACTGCCGAATGGAATAATGGTGTTTTCGGAGTCCGTCAAAATGTAAACAACGAAATCGAAGTGGTTAAGGACCCCATTGGAGATGCTGTAGAACTGGATATCCGTACACTTTCAACGATGCTGATGAGTTATAAGTCGCCAGCCTATTTACATAAGACCGAACGTTTAAAAACGAATGCAAAAACATTACGCTTGCTGGAAAAACTTATCCCGACAAAGAAACCCTATTTCTCCGATTACTTTTAATCCGAGATATTTTTCTATAGTTTCTCAAAAGTTTCTTCCTTATGAGAGAAAATTCTCACCCCGGAGAAAAAATTTCATCGGGGTGGAAAAAAGTTCTCATAATGAGAAGAAAGATGTTTCTTTATTCGGTAATCTCAATATAATTACCTTCCGGGTCCAGCACAACGCTCTCATAGCATCCGTCGCCTGTAGTACGCGGCTCCCCTTCTATTGTATATCCGTCTTTACGCAAACGTTCCGTCAGTTCGTTTACTTTTTCTTTACTGCCTACGGAGATGGACAAATGTGCCAGTCCTTTCAGTAGTCCTCTTTTTGCCGTATTATCTGCAATATCCGGCCTGTGCATTAACTCGATACGGCAGTCGCCATCCTTGAATGCAAGGAAATATGAAATATAATTCTTTTTAGGGTTGACATATTTCGAACCACAGGATACTTCAAAATAAGTCAGGTAAAACTGGCGTATTGCTTCTATATCGTCTACCCAGACGGCTAAATGTTCTATTCTCATACTATCAAAATCTTATTTTATTCCGCATTCTTTTTCAACCATTCCAGACGGCGTAAGTCTGGCAGGTGCTTTACCGTAAAATGTTCGAACTTTGCTTCAAACCCTTTTCCATCAGGACATGCAGCCATCAACCCTACCATAACCGGCGTATTATCCTGCAGATAGGCATTACGCATCATAGTGTAAGTCTTATCGTCATAAGAGTAAAATATTTCTACCGCATCCAAACGCCTTACAGCTTTTATCCAGACATACGGAAGCGTCTTGTCCAGAGTTATCACACTCCAGTCGCTGGTTTTATGGGTGACAACCGTACTCAGGTTGAATTTTCCATCCACATACTCGATGCCTGCTTTAATATAATTTTCGTGGTCGATACGAAGCATCAGCCCCATCTGGTCGAAACGGGCTTTGTAATCGCCGGTAATCTTCACCTTCGCTTCAAACTCTCCACCATATAGGGCATAATAGAAAGGTGCGTCATCCACTGTAAACCCGTAGTGGGATATCCGCCAGTAGTCGCTCTGGGGAGTCACAAACATGGAAAGCGTATTGTCTTTTATTTCCCATTTCTCCGGCTCGTTAAACCAGTTCATTTTCTCTAAACTTTGTGACTTTACAGGCAGGGACAAAACAGTCATAAGCAACAGACCCGCCACAGGTATCAACTTTCTCATACAATATAGTTTTTTAAATACATTATTTATCCGGTAAGCCCCTTTAAACATCAAAGAATAACCGGAAAAAATTACCTTTGCAAAGGTATAATCCCGTACATTAACTGGCAATACTGATTAATAACCATTTTGCATAAAAAGATGAATATCGTTTCTACTCTGAATGAAAAGCTTTTAAAACAGCCATTTGAAGAGGATTTGCTTCAACCTGCCTTGCTGGCTAAACACCGGCAGACAGCATGCAGATATGCGGAAACGGAGAATTCCATTGCTGTCTTAAGCGACCTGAGGTCGAATAAAAGCTATATCTACAACGGCGGGCTTGCTGCGGGATTAGGGCTTTCCACGGAAGAAAGTAAAGAAATCGATTCTATCTGGGAGGAAGAGATTTTCTCTAAAATCCACCCCGACGACCTTATGGAAAAGCATCTCCTGGAGCTCCGTTTTTTTCATTTACTAAAGAAACTGCCGGTTTCCGAACGTTCCGATTATCACATTATAAGCAAGATACGTATGCTCGACCGTTCCGGACAGTATATACCGATTCATCACCGGACTTTTTATGTATGCAGTTCGCCCCGTGGTAATTTGTGGCTGGCCCTTTGCCTGTATAACTATTCTTACGAAAAGTCCGCTCATGAAACATACGAAGGAATCATTGTCAATTCCTCCACCGGAGATATTATCCAGCCGGACAAGCAGAAATGCAACGACATCCTCTCCGTCAGGGAAAAAGAAATACTCCGTCTGATCGAGGAGGGAAAGATTAGCAAGGAAATCGGAGATTTGTTGTCGATAAGCATAAATACGGTAAACAGGCATCGCCAGAATATACTGGAGAAACTGCATGTCAAAAATTCCTTCGAAGCATGTAGGATTGCCAAGTTGATGAATTTATTATAATATTACTACGTTCTATTTATACGTAAAAATGATTTATTATCTTTGAGGAGAAACAAAATCGGAACTTGTATGGAACTTATCCTCCCAACCCGGCAATATAGCCCCGAACCATTGGTACTGGACACCAAAGTCCTGGTAGTAATAGGTGCAAACGGCTCTGGAAAGACTTCATTCGGCAAGGATTTGCAAAGACGTTATGATATACAATGCATACGAATATCCGGTATGCACTCGCTTTTCATCTCCAGTAACGAAAACGAATTACCGCAAGAAGGCAATGAACTGGCACGCTTGCAATCGATGATTGCAGAACGTATCTTCATGCCACGTATGTCCGAATATGAGAAATTAATTCTCCGTTTGCAAACGGAAGAATTTGAAGCAGCGGTAAACTATAAAGAAGCTTGTAAGCAAAATCCGGAACTTCCCCCTCCCGTCACCCATATCGACCGTATACAAAAAATTTGGGAAAAGATGTTTCCGCATAACAGATTGGTACGTAAGTCTGGTTTTATCGAACTGGCATCGGTAAGCAAAGACAGCGATTCCTATACCGCCGGACGGATGAGTGACGGCGAGAAACTGGTATTTTACCTGATAGGTGCGGTGTTGTGTGCTCCCCCCGACTCTCTCCTGATTATCGAAGAGCCGGAAGTGTTGCTGCACGACTCCATTAAAAACCAGCTTTGGGATGATATAGAAGATATGCGTCCGGACTGTACATATGTATATCTTACTCACGACATCGACTTTTCTTCTTCACGTCGCGAAAGCAAACGCCTTTGGGTCCGTTCCTACGATGCGGATGCCAGAATATGGGACTACGAACTGATAGAGAGCCAGGAAGATTTCCCCGAAGAACTTTATATGGAAATTATCGGTAGCCGTAAACCGATTCTTTTCATCGAAGGGACTGATACCAATAGTATAGATAACCGGCTGTATCCGCTGATCTTTCCGGATTATATGGTTAAGCCAATGGGTGGTTGCCAGAAAGTAATAGAGACAACCAAAGCTTTCGCCCAGTTAAAAGATTTCCATACACTCGATTCAAAAGGAATTGTGGACCGCGACCGGCGCACACAGGGAGAAATTGATTATTTACGCGAACAGCATATCTATGTGCCGGATGTAGCCGAAGTGGAAAACCTATTACTGCTGGAACCTGTTATAAAAACAGTAGCACGCCGCTTGATGAGAGAACCGGAAGCAGTGTTTAGCCAGGTGAAAGAAAATGTAATCAAACTATTCCTGAAAGATTTGGATAGCCAGGTTATCCTCCATGCCAAACACCGTGTACGGAAAAAACTGGAAACAACGGTGGACCGGAAAATTACTACAATGGAACAACTAAGAGAACATGTGGAAAGTATCCGTGAAAATGTGCACGTGGAAGAAATCTATAGCAAAATAAAAAAAGATTTCATACAATATGCAGAAACCGGCGATTATAAAAATATCCTTCGTGTATACAATCAGAAAGGTGTATTACCTCAATCCCGGTTATGTAACCTCTGCGGTATCAGCAACAAGGAAAGTTATCTGAATCTTATCCTTTCTATTTTAAAGGAGAATAAGGAAGATGCAGAAATTATCCGTGCCGCGATCAAGGAATCTTTAGGGACATAAAAGTGTTTAAAAATGCGGTAATGTCCGTAAAAAGTCGTTCTTTTGTATTTAAATTTTAAATAACTAATAGGATAATTCCTTTTTCTTATTAAGAATATGCGTACACCTACTCTTCAATATCTTTACCTGCAGAAGCCGGTAACAATGATAATCGTCATTTGTATTATTTCTGTTTTACCCTGGATTGGCTTAGGAGACTTTTCCACTAAAGGAGAACCCCGCGAAGCTGCGGTAGCTGTTTCAATGCTTGAAAGCGGTAACTGGGTATTGCCTCAGGTATATGCAAATGAATTCGCCTATAAGCCACCGATGGCACATTGGCTGATGGCTGCTTTTTCTTATCCACAGGGATATGTATCGGAATTTACTTCCCGCCTGCCATCGGCATTGGCTTTTATTACTCTAATTGGTTTTACATTAATCTTCTTCGGACGACGTCTGCGTTTCCAACAAGCATTTATAGCGACACTTCTGCTTATCACTTGCGTGGAGATACACCGCGCGGGAATGACAACACGGGTGGATATGTTATTGACTGCTTTCATGGTAATCGGACTATATCAGTTATATCGATGGGAAGACCAACTGGAATTGAAGGGTGTGCCTATCATTATCCCTGCTTTATTGGGATGTGCAGTGCTTACCAAAGGTCCCGTTGGAGTGGTATTGCCACTGTTTGTGTTTGGCGTATACCTGTTGATGCTGCGTAAATACTCTTTGCTGACAATATTTAAAGCATTGTTATATGCGGGGGTTTCATCCATGTTCCTGCCTCTTCTATGGTATGTTTCGGCATACAAGCAGGGAGGAGATGATTTTCTGAATGTAGTTTTAGCCGAAAACTTCGGACGCTTCTTCCACCTAAGCACACCGAATATCCAGTATGATTTGGGACATGAGAACGGTCCGTGGTTCAATCTGGTTACTTTAGCCGCCGGCTTTATTCCCTGGACAATATTTTTCTTTTTCTCTTTGTTCGGATTGAAATACCGCAAGCCGGAAAAGTCGTTCAAACAGATCTTAAAAGATAGCTGGCACGGGATTCTTTCCATGGAAAAAGAAAAACTATTCAGTCTGGTAGCCGTTGTTTGTATTCTCTTCTTCTATTCAATACCGCTTAGCAAACGCAGTACATACCTGATGCCTGCTTACCCGTTTATCGCAGTCTTTTTATCTCAATATGCACTGTATATTACTGAATACCGGACTAAAGTGACTCGTGTGTTCGCTGCATTTCTTGCTTCGGTAGTAGCAGTTGTTATGATTGGAATAATCCTGACAATGGCAGGTATCATCAATCCGGTAGTAATAGCCGGACAGTATACACAGAATGTGGAAGTTATTGAAGCCGTATCACACGTAGCCAATATGTTTACAGCTCCAAACGGACTGACTATTTGTATTCTGTTAATTCTGCTTCTTGCCTTAGGCACAGTGTATTATCAGATGTTCAAGAAAATCAATATCAAAATATTGTATGCAACCATTGCACTGACATTCTGTGTGAATCTTTTGATCGACGGAGTTATCATGCGTGGAATACGCCAAGGGGTTTCCTCCCGTCCTTTTGCTGAACAGGTAGTAAAAGATTTTCCTTTGAACGATTCAAACATGTATGTAATGAATAACCTTAAATATTACCGGAATTTATACGGACTGAATTTCTATATGGGCAACAAGTTCCATAATTTTGAGACAGACCAGCCGGAAGAAGGTTATTTGTTCATCTCGGAAAAGAATGTCGATACACTTATAGGCAACTATGGAGATACATATGCATTTGAGCTACTTACTGCTACTCCGAATGTTATCGGTGAGTTGAGTGCAAGAATCGTACTCTACAGTTTCTCCAAAGAAAAATAATACTAGTTACGAATTTGAAATCAGACATTATAATGCAGGATATAAAACTGAAAACAGCCCTTTTTGATTTTGACGGTGTGATTGTTGATTCCGAACCTATCTATGATGTTTACTGGAACGAAGCCAGTGAACGGTATGGATTACATATCAAAGATTTTGCATCCAGTATAAAAGGTACTACAATGCCTTACATATTGAAAAAATACTTCTCCCAGTTCTCAGAAGAGTTTAGACAGATGGTACTCCGGGAATCTATGGAATTTGATCAAATCATGCCTCTTCCTCCGGTAAAGGGAGCCTTGGAATTTCTGGAAACACTAAAAAAGAATGGTATTGCCATTGGCTTGGTTACCAGCTCGGACAATGCAAAAGTACAACGGGCTTTCAATGTTCTGAACTTGCATAATATGTTTGATACGGTAGTTACGGCCGACCGTATTACCAGAGGCAAGCCGGACCCTATGTGCTATCAGTTGGCAGCAGCCGACCTGAATATTTCGCCTGAAGACTGTCTGGTTTTTGAAGATTCCTTTGCTGGTGTAGAAGCTGCAACTCAGGCAGGAATGCGTATAATCGGATTAAGTACCACCAATCCCGAGAAGGCGTTGAAAGATAAAGTATATAAGGTTATTCCCGATTTTTCCGACTCTACTTTTGAGGATTACAAACTGTGGTGCAAATAACAAATAGATTCCGGCTTATATCAGGCCGGGACATTTTTATTTAAATATATGCGACCAGTCTTCTCTTGCCTGAGGCGTATAGGTACTCATCCCTAAATGTTCAGCAGTACGGCAATTCTGGCTTGCATCATCAATAAACAAGGTTTCTTCCGGATTAAGACCGGCATCTTTCAACACATATTCGAAAATATCGGCATTAGGCTTCAACATATGAAGCTGGTAGGAAAGATATACCTTATTAAAAAAGTCACTGGCATCGTGCCCCTGATAAGAGAAATAAGCACGTTCGGACCATTCCCAATGAATTTGATTTGTATTACTCAATAAAAACGTATTGTAGCGATTTCGTAAATCAAGCAGCAGGTCCAGTTTATAATCGGGGACATCTTCCAACATGGCAATCCAGGCTCCATCTATCTGGTCATCTGTAAGATACTGCTGGGTCAGACTACGAATACCATCATAAAAGGCTTCCGGGGTAATCGTTCCCAATTCCAATTTCATGAAAAGGCCTTTATGCTGATAATTATTGACCAGTTTCTCACGTATATCCACACCCAAAGATTCGAAAGCTTCAATACAACGGAGACGTGCGAGATTAACTATTACCCCTCCAAGGTCGATAATCAAATTTTTAATGCCTTCCATAGTTTTTTCATTTTACAGGGTGTTTACGACGGCGGCGGTTATGCCGGTTCTTCTGCTTATACTCAACAATTCTACGATATACAATCCAGACAAACAAGACTCCGAAAACAGTGAAGATAAGCAATACAATTCCCGTATTCAAATTATCGCCTTTCACCCGGCTCCACATTTCCAGTACCTGTTCTGTTTTATCACCGAAGTCGCGAATCATGGCGCAACGTTCCACTACAGCCCGGTCCGGATACTGCACATGATTTATCGGGATACTTTTTGCTTCCGGTCCGAAAAAATAACTCAAATCGGAAAGCGTCGTAATAGTAGTATCCATCTTCGCTTCCAGAATCTCCGGAGTTGCAATGGCACTCACATAACCGATTGCATCCATATTCCGCAAAGCTATATCCGGTCTGCAAAGATAATCAATAAAATAACTGGCAGCCTTCACGTTACGTGCAAATTTCGGGATAGCCCATCCATCGTACCAAATATTACTACCTTCTTTTGGAACATCATAGCCAAGGTCCACCCCTACCGCTTCCGCTTCCTGTATGGACCACATGGCGTCTCCACTCCAGGTCAGGTTCAGCCAAGCCTTATTGCGGGTCATCATTTCTTTTCCGAAATCTGCTTCCCATCCGGCAATATTCGGTTTCAGCTTTTTAAGGTATTCTTCAGCAAGGGCTATTGCTTCCGGAGAGCTGTCGTTCATTAACTGCTCAACAGTAACAGTCCCATTCTGCAGCGATTCGGCATTTGCATAGATAATGGCTGTCCCGTAGGCATCCCGGTAACTGTCTTTCATTAATATACGTCCCTTGTTCTTCGGGTCCCAAAGACATTCCCAGCCTGTTACTTCCTCGTCGGAAATGAATTTTTTATTATAAAGTAAGCCGGCAGTCCCCCACATATAAGGTACGACATAGTCGTTCGTTTTTCTGCCGTCATAACTTAATTTATCGAGTTGTTCCTGAATATAAGGAGATACATTCTTAATATAATCCGGTGTTTTTCCGAAATCACGGTTAATAGGCAACAGAAGGTTTTTCCTTAACATCCTTTCAATAATATATTCGGACGGACAGATCAGGTCGAAATCTTCATGCCCGAGTTCAACCTTAGTCAGCATGATTTCGTTAATATCAAACACCTGGTAGATGATACGTACATTCTCCCCGGTCTGTTCCTTATACCAAGCAGGGAATTCTTCAAGGATCGATTCGTCTATGTAATCGCCCCAGTTATATATTTTCAATATCCGGCTGCGTTCTTCTTCCGAATCCTTACAGGAAGAAAATAATCCGCAACAGGCAAGCAAAACTATGAATATATGAATCAGTCTGGTCTTCATTTCCTCTTTATAACTTGATTATGTCGTTGATTTGCCGGAACGTTTATTGATGACAATCAATAATACTAACACGGTAACAAAGATGATGGTTGAAAGCGGACGCAATTCCGGAGTCAATCCTCCCTTACGGGCATCAGCATAAATGAAGGTTGACAATGTTTCAAGCCCTTCATTGCCAATGGTGAAAATCGTAACGGCAAAATCATCGATAGATAATGTGAAAGCCAAAATGAAACCGCTAATCATCCCCGGACGGATTTCTGGAAAAATGACTTTACGCAACGCCTGAAAAGAAGTTGCCCCCAAATCCAATGCCGCCTCATAGACATTCTGGTTCATTTTCTTTAAACGGGGCATTACGCTCAATACGACATATGGAGTACAAAATGTGATATGCGCCAGCACTACCGTTGTAAACCCTTGCGAAATACCGAAACTCACAAACAACAAGAATAAAGACACACCAGTGATAATATCGGCATTCATCATCGGAATTGCATTTGCAAAATTCATCATCTGCCGGGTACGGGAACGCAAATTAAAAATGCCTATCGCCGCAATACTTCCCAACATGGTAGATATGGTCGCGGCAATCATTGCAATAGCAAATGTATTCCACAGGGCACTTACCAGCGAACGATGGGTTCCCCCGGCAAACAGTGAGCTATAAAGTTTTGTTGAAAATCCGGTCCAGTTGCCCAATACCTTTGCCTCCGTAAACGAGAAAATCATAATAATCAATATCGGAGAGTAAAGAATTGCCAACAACAGCCAGAGGTATCCTTTTGCCAAAAGTTTCTTCATCATATCACCCCTCCTCCTTCATTTGAAGCACTGTCATCCTCATTCGTAAACAGGATAGTAATGCCTATCAGCAGCAACATGATTAAAGAAAGCGCCGCACCGTAATTCCACATACCGTTGTAGATACTTTCCTGTACGGTAGAACCGAACAGCTTTATATTATTCATTGTCAGAAGTTCTGCTATAGCGAAAGTGGAGACTGTCGGCATAAATACCATCACAATCCCACTCATGATTCCCGGCAACGACAAGGGAAGAATCGTTTTCATAAAAACCTGAAATGGGTTTGCTCCCAAATCCTGAGCCGCTTCTATCAGGCTCTGATCCATTTTCTGCAAGGTATTATAAATAGGATAAATCATAAACGGCAGAAAGTTGTAAACCATACCGAACACCAAAGCATCCTCTCCCAATGGTAAATTCAAAAAATCAAATAAAGCAACGGTTGCCAACGTACGAATCAAAATATTCACCCACATCGGCAGAATAAACAGAACTACCATCGTGCGAGATACATTGAAATGTTTATGTGCCAGTATATAAGCAGCAGGATAACCTAATATCAGACAAACCAGTGTAGTTATAATCGCAATTCCGATAGAATAGACAAATGTATTGATTGCCTCCGGATGAACCATGAACTTCCTGAAATTAGCGAAAGTAAAGCTCCCTTCCGCATCCGTAAAAGCATAGAACACGATCAGCAGCAAAGGCATCACCACAAAAATAAAAAGGAACAATGCATAAGGAATCGTCCAGTTCCTTCGCTTCATGAAAAAATCTGAAAACTTACTGATCACCACCTTCCTCCTTTACCATTTGAGCAATTCGTATATTTTCAGGGGCAATGGTTATGCCCACACGGTCTCCGTCGTCCCATACATCATTCGTATCCACATAAATATCTTCATCCCAATCAGAAGACACCGTCAAATGATAGTGGTTGCCTTTATAAAGGATAAACTTCACCTCTCCTGTCAGGATTCCGTCTTCTTCATTATCTTCCAGGATTACATGCTCAAAGTTTACCTGCACCAGAACCGGAGCTCCTTCTTCAATACCCGGCGTTTCCTTACATTCGAACGTACTGCCTAAAAATTCCACATGAGTAGAATCTATCAGCTTTCCTTCGAACGTATTGCAAATCCGTTCTTTCTTCATTACATGTATATCAAAAGGCTTAACGAGTAAACCGACTTCCTGTCCCACTTCAAAATAATGGTAGTCCTGAACCATAAATTCATAATCCTCTTTTGTCTGTACCATCATTTCATAATGGACACCCTTAAAAATGGAAGAAGTAACCGTACCGGTAAGCATGGCAGCCTCAGATGGTTCGAATATGTATATATCTTCCGGCCGAAGCACAACATCGACAGGTATTTGTTCTCCGAAACCTTCGTCCACACATTCGAATTCATGTCCGGCAAAAAAGACCTGTTTATCCTTAATCATTTTACCATTCAGTATGTTACTTTCCCCGATAAAATCGGCAACAAAAGAATTAACCGGTTCATTATATATATCGGTAGGCGTACCTATCTGCTGGATTCTTCCCTCACTCATTACGACTATCGTATCGCTAAGAGTGAGGGCTTCCTCCTGATCGTGGGTTACATAGACGAAAGTGATGCCCAAAGTTTTGTGCATCGCCTTCAATTCCATCTGCATATCCTTACGCATCTTCAGGTCAAGAGCTGCAAGCGGTTCGTCCAGCAAAAGCACTTCGGGCTCATTTACAATTGCACGGGCTATCGCCACACGCTGCTGTTGTCCTCCGGACAGAGAATCCACATCACGATATTCATAATCCGTAAGCCCTACCATTTTTAAAGCCTGTTTCACTTTCTTTTCGGTAACCGCCTTAGGCAGTTTTTTCAGTTTTAAACCGAAAGCAATATTATTGAAAACATTGAGATGAGGAAAAAGAGCATACTTCTGGAATACCGTATTAACCGGACGTTTATGAGGAGGTGTCTGCGTTATATCTTTCCCTGCTATGGTTATTATACCTTCCGAAGCAGTCTGAAAGCCTGCAATCAATCGCAACAAGGTGGTCTTACCGCACCCTGAAGGTCCCAATATCGTTACAAACTCGCCCTTACGGACCAACAAATTCACATCATTCAGTACGGCTTTGTCGCCGAAATTTTTGGACACATGTTCCACTCCGATGATGCAGTCTGACTTTTGCATAGGCTATGCCTCTTTTATCGAAACAGATTAAACATACGAGCTTTTTAGTAAAAGCAGCACAAAGGTAGATAAATTAAAGGAGATTTACAGCATCTAATCCGCCACAGTAGTATTAAACTGCACTATAAATGTCCTTTTTCTTTTAATTTATAAAATGGTAAATCCGCATAAAATATCAGCAACCTTAACTATTCCCTTTATCTTTCTTGGGTAATAACAAATTTAAGACGACCCCGAGCATAGCAGACAGTCCGATACCAGCCATTGTAAATCCACCGAATTCGATAGCCGCTCCACCTATACCAAATGTCAAAATCAGGGATACGATAATCAAATTGCGTGTATCGCCTAGATTTGTCCGGTTATGAATAAGACTATTAATGCCGACTGCGGCAATCGTACCGAACAGTAACAACATAATTCCCCCCAATACCGCCTGCGGAATACTTTTAAGTAAAGCACTGACTTTTCCAAATACAGAAAACACAATACCGGCTACAGCAGCTATACGGATTACTGCCGGATCTGTTATCTTCGTTAGTGAAATAGCCCCGGTTACTTCCGAATAAGTAGTCACAGGAGGACCTCCGATAAAGCCGGCAGCAACACAAGCCAGCCCATCCCCCAACATAGTCCGGTGAAGCCCCGGATCTTTTACAAAATCCTTACCTGCGACTTCATTTATAGCATAGACATCACCTATATGTTCAATGATCGGAGCAATTGTAACCGGTATCATAAAAATAATAGCTTCCCATGACAAAGCAGGTTTTACAAACTGAGGGAGTGCAAACCATGGGGCAGCTATCACCGGCTCAAAATCTACCAGACCGAATATACTTGCCACGGCATAACCAACAACAATACCACAAAAAATAGGAATAAGTTTAAGCATTCCCTTACCCAGCAATGACGCGAATATAGCAGTCAGCAATGCCACCAATGCCAATCCCCAATTTTCCTTCGCCATATTCACCCCTGAGCCGGCCAGCGATAAACCGATCAATATAATAACCGGCCCAATTACAACCGGAGGAAATAATGTCTTGATAAATCCGATACCTCTCAGTTTGATCAGTAAACTCATAATCGCATAAACCGCACCTACGGCAACAAGTCCCGACATGGTTCCGGGTAACCCATATAACTCCGTAGCCTTTACAATCGGTGCAACAAAAGCAAAACTGCTCCCTAGAAAAATAGGAACCTTTCCTTTGGTTACCAGATGAAATAATAAGGTTCCTAACCCAGCTGTAAAAAGAGCTGTTGAAGGATCCATGCCAACGAGTAATGGCACAAGAACAGTTGCCCCGAATGCAACAAAAAGAAACTGGACACCTACTACAGTCTTCTGTACAGGGCCCAGTGTTTTTTGGTTTTCCATTTAATTGGTATTTATTGTGATTAAAATAAATTCTAATTCTTGAATGTATAGAATTTATTCATCAAAAAATTAATCATTGTATAAAATGCCATAGCAATCAACTGATTGTAATACGGATCTATCGGCACATAAGGCATCAAAACAAACATTAGGAAACCCAGTTGCAGCAAATAGCAAATGCCGAATACGACACCGAAACGCATAGCACTGCTAATCCATCCCGCCGAACTTTGGAATGTCCACTGCTTATTCCATATGAAACTGTTTAAAACTCCGGCAACATACCCGGTTATATTGGATGTTACCTCCGAAAACCCGCACAACTTCATCATAATCCATATGACACTTGCTGTAATAAGCGTATTACTCGCTCCAACTAAGCCGTATTTAACGGCTTGCTTGATTGTCTCCCCCATGCTTTTTCTCTAAAATTGCTGTGATTTCATCTTCCGTCAACTCCTTTACATTCGTTATCGTAAAAACATCCGAAAGAAAATCACCGTATTGGTTACATTCGTTTATTATTTTGTCGAGTGTTAGTTTTATATCTGTACGTACCGGTATAAGGAATACCAGCTCCACATATTCATCGTGTATGGTAAGGCGTTCGATCTCACAATCGGCTCTTGGCAGTGAATAGGCAAATTCACGTTCAATTACAGTCCGTTGATAATCCTGAAAAGGTTTTAAATCTTTTGCAAGTATCAACACATAAAAACGTAACTTCTCCCCTTTTCCTCCTAAACCAGTAGATATATAAATCTGTTTTTCATCCGACAATTCGGATTCCAGAGAAATACGGCTTTCCATCAATGCCATACTTGCCCAGTCTCTTACATCCTGCCCAGGAGACTTCACGTAGTCTTCGAGCATGCGGTAAGCTTTGACCTGCCGAGATGTAGCCAATACAGACAATATATATTTCTTACGTTCTGTCGTCACCTCAGGATCTTCCAGCCCTTCCATAAAAACCACATAATCCGAATCTGTCAATTCCGGTTTATTTTTCTTTACCTCTTCCGAATATTTAAAATATTCCATTTGAAGCTCCACCGGTACACGCTGTTCCAATATGTGAAAATGTCCGTTCAAATGATTGAAGGACTCCTGAAATTTCTTAAATATGTTGTTTTCTTCTTCCATAGATTTGTTTCCTTATTATATGTATACTATATAAACAAGAAATTAAGACAAATATACGGCTTTTTCCCAATAATTAAGGAAAGATAAAATAAAAGGAAGCGTTACCGGAGATTCCTTATGGCTTCAAACCATTACTATTCATGTTGATATTTCCTTTTTTTAAGTTTTTATCTTTTACTTCGGGCGGGGAACAACCATATAATCTTTCTCCCACTCTTCATAACGGACCACCATATCTTTTACCTTATCCGGATATTGCTCTGCCAGATTATACATTTCGCTGCGATCTTCATTCAAATTGTAAAGTTCCCAGCTTTTCCTACTGTTTGGCCAAACAATCTTCCAACCGGAAGCATCTATCAGAGCTTTCTCGTTGAAATGTTCGAAACATAATTCATTATGCCCTTTACGCATACCGGTTTTAAACATCGGATCCAGACTCTGACCAGCCAAAGGTATTATCTTATGCCCATTATATTCTGTCGGATATTTCGTACCGGAGATATCCAGGCAAGTAGCCATAATATCCATTACGTGTCCCATCTGTGTTGTAATTGAGCCTTTCGGCCAGTGGGAGATCATCGGAGTATAAATACCCCCTTCATACGATTTTGCCTTCCATAAACGGAATGGAGTATTAGCAGCATTCGCCCATTTAGCCCCTACAGAAGCATAACTGGTTTCCGGACCGGGCATCACTTCTTTCTGACGGGGATAAACGATTTTCCGTCCATCACGTGTTTCCGCCGGACGGTCATTCTCGCCTTCCGAATAATTTTGGCAGTCTTCGTTGCTGCACCCGTTATCCGACATAAAAAGGATTAAGGTATTATCCAACTGATCGTTTTTACGAAGCGTTTCTATTATACGACCAATTTCCTGGTCCATCCGGTCGACCATTGCTGCATGAACAGCCATCGCACGGGCATCCTATTCTTTGGTCGGGTTCTCTTCCCAAGAGTTGTTGAACTGGCGGGGAGAAAGAAAATTGTCCGCATTACCCAATAATTTCATTTCTTTCATCCGTTGGTAACGGGATTCACGTATAGCCTACCAACCATCTTTATATGTATCTTTATATTTTTCAATATCTTCCGGCAGTGCATGCAACGGCCAATGCGGACAGTGAAATGCCAGATACATAAAGAAAGGCATCTTCGTTTCTGCATATTTATTCACATAGGCTACCGCCGTATCTGCCAATGCTATCGTGCTGTAATAATCTTCAGGAACGGAATTCACCGCTTTGTCTCCACTGATCAAACTGAACGATAAAAAGAATCAATGGTCTCTTATAAACTTTGTTATAATTGAGATATGAATAGTTAATATTTTAATTTTGCACTGTAAAAATATGTATATAAAACAAAAGTTCCAACACTTTAGAAATTCTCTTTTACCCAAACAAGCAAGATATAGTTGTCAACTATTAAAAATACGATAGAAATACACTAAAACAGTTGAAACCAAAGATACCTCCTTTTGATATTCGGTATCTTTCCTATATTTGTACAATTATTAGAAATATGAGTGATAAACAAAAGACTACAAAAAATATATGATTATGAAAACAGAGAAAGAAAAGATGCTGGCCGGGGAACCTTATGATTGTGGAGATAAGACACTAATAAACAGATGGCATAAAGCAAAGCAATTACAAAAAGACTATAACAACACCCCTTCAGACGATATAAAAAAACAGTCTGCCCTATTGGATGAATTAGTAGGGTCGAGAGGTGAAAATGTATGGATTTCAGCACCTTTTTTCGTTGATTACGGAGAAAATATACATATAGGGAAGAATGTGGAAATAAACATGAACTGTGTTTTTCTGGATTGCAATACAATAACTATCGGAGATTTTTCGGGAATTGGTCCGAGTGTTCATATTTATACAGTATTTCATTCTACAAATCCACTTGAACGTCTTGATGAAAAGAGCCATTTTTGGAAGTCTTTGGCCACCCCCGTCCACATAGGAAAAAATGTATGGATCGGTGGAGGCAGTATTATCTTACCAGGAGTAACTATAGGAGATGGCACAACAATCGGAGCAGGAAGCATTGTTACAAAATCTATTCCTGCCAACTGTATAGCCGCCGGTAATCCTTGTAAAATATTAAGATATATAGAATAGATGTCTCCGGATTTATACACATCCGCTCAAAACTACATTTATCAAGTACAATGCTTGTTGTATCAAACGGATAAAAATATAAAACGAATAAAAATATATTTTATACAATTCGTCGACCTGAAACAACGGTTGGGCAACTTTTATTTAGTCATGTAAAGAACAGAGCTTTTCTTTGTGATAAATATTCACATGAAAACACAAAGAAATGAAAGCATTAAGTTTATTTCTAACATTGATGGCAGTAACATTTACTGCAAACCGTACGTTTTCACAGATGGCAAACACATTGGCTTATCTTAAGTCTCTTCCGGCACTTGAACTTGATAAATCGCAGGCCAGCTCTTTCCACATGATAACAGATTATTATGACTTTGATTTATCCGGTGATTTTCAAGTAAAAACCAGAATTACAGGTGACTTAACCTGTAAAAATGACTCTGTCCAATGGGAAAATATCTATTTATGCAAATCCAAATCTCTTTATACTGAATTTCCCAAAGGCCAAAGAATCAACTATATGGAAAACTTCAAGTATAAACAGGGGGCAGAAATTATACCTGCTGATTTCTTCAAAAAAAATTTACCAGAAGCAGATCCGCTGATTATGAATTTGATGTGGGATGTTTTGAGCTTTGAGGTATTTGCGTATGAATACTGGGATTCTTTAAAATTAAATACCGAATACAAAGCCACAAACATAAACCGGGAACTGGGAATAGCCTATGGAACATTTGAGAATAAAGACACAAGAATTACATGGTTGGGAATTACGGAAATCAATAATGAGATATGTGCCATTTTGAAATATTCGGTTATGAATAATCCTTTAAACCTGGAATATGAAAATATTGCAATAAAGGGCAGAAGCCATTATTGGGGTGAGATTTATGTTTCCCTTTCCGATAAACAGATCGAATATGCAAATCTGACGGAAGATGTACTTATGGACATAAAAGAAAAGACACAGTCATATAGTGATATAAAGTATACGGTAAGATACATAACCTTGTCGAGAATCAATTGAAACGATTTGAAAACCACAGTTCTAACTTTCGGGGTAATTATTAAATTTGCATAAATGAAACAGAATACAAGAGCACTATTAGTTGTTGCAGTACTATTTAGCTTCGGATCCAGTATGATCATAAGTTTATCCGAGGACCTAAGTCCGTTTGATGTTACAACAGTCGTGTTTGGTATAACTAATTTACTGTCTGTTTTGAATATTGCTTATTTATTTATCAGGATACTCGGCAACAATTCAAAAAAGTCGATTGCCCAATTGAAAAAGGGACTTATTCCCTCATTCGTGTTCTCCCTCCTTGCCACATTGTTTATTGCACTTACTCTATATTATTCGGGTAATTACGTATTATTCCGGATTAAAGGATGGGGCATGGAGAATTTCATAAACAGAATAGGGCCAGGAGCAATAATATCCCTTTCAATCGGGCTGTTTATATGCTGTGTTGTGTTTTTTTATACAACATGGCGTCAAGCCATTGACAACGAACAAAAATTGAGGGAGGAGAATCTGAAATATCAATATAAAACCTTGAAAACACAGGTTAATCCGCACTTCCTGTTTAACAGCCTGAATACCTTGTCTGAACTGGTATACGAAGAGCCGAAAAAAGCAGACAGTTATATTCAAAAGTTATCGGGTATCTACAGGTATATACTGGATAATGAAGAGATGGATTTAGTACCATTGGAAAAAGAAATTACGTTTATAGCGAACTATTTCCAATTGCAACAAGAACGTGATGGTGATAAAATTGCTCTTGATATAAATATCCCTAATATTGGAAAATACAGAATAGTACCGGTATCATTGCAGACATTGGTGGAGAATGCCCTGAAGCACAATTCAGCTTCGGAAAACAATCCTTTAAAAATAAACATCTATGAGGAAGGACTGTTTATTGTTGTTTCAAACAATATACAGAAAAAAAATATACTGGAAAACTCATATGGTACAGGCTTATCCAATTTAAAGAAACGAATTAAACTTATTACAGGCAAGGAGATGATTGTAAGCCGGGAAAATAATGAATTCATAGTAAAAATACACGTTATAGACATTCAAGATGAAAGTATTGATAATAGAAGATGAACGCCCGGCTTCCCGGAGGCTAATCCGTCTGCTGAAAGAAATCGATCCGGAGATAAAAGTGATCAATGTGCTTGAATCGGTTGAGCAATCTGTCAATTGGCTCTTTGAATACCGGAGTTCCGAATTGATATTTATGGATATTCAGCTTGAGGATGGACTGTGTTTTGAGATCTTTGAGAAAATCCGAATAAAAACTCCCGTTATTTTTATTACAGCTTACGATGAATATGCTTTAAAAGCTTTCAAGGTAAACAGTATCGATTATTTATTGAAACCTATTAACCCGGATGAATTGCGAGGTGCCATCGACAAATTCAATGCGATATATAGAACGATACAGGATTATTCTAAATATGAATCCATCATTCAACAGTTACCTGTCCGGAATAAAGAACGCTTTTTGATAAAGATAGGCGAACATTACAAATCAATTCTGACATCGGATATTTTCTGCTTTTATATTCTTGAACGGTCTGTATTCCTTCTCTCCAACTTCGGCAAAAGTTATCCTGTCGATTACTCATTAGATAAAATACAACAATTGGTTGATCCAATGCTATTTTACAGAATTAACAGAAATTTCATAGTTAATTACTATGCTATTCAGGATATGATCACATACTCGTCAAATAGGATAAAAATTATTCTTGCTAACTGGCACGAGAAAGAAGATATCCTTGTCAGCAGAGAGCGTGTATCTGACTTCAAAACTTGGATGGATAGATGATTATCTCAATAAAGAGGAATGTTCCCTTATTATCCGGCCCCATTCCTTATATTCAAGAATAGTCCAATCTGAATTTGAGCTTCACAACAAAGTCCCTTCTTGTAGAAACAACTATTTTTGTAAGATGAATTTATGTTTATAATCAAATAGAAAAAATGACGGACGGAATCAATACTTTACATTATTCAGACTTTTTCTTGGCAATGTATTTTGACGGAGGAAAAAGTTGTTTGCATCATAATCATTCCCATGTGTTAGTATATGTGTACTCTGGTGAAATGATAATCGATGAAAGGGGCAAAATCACTCGATTGCACAGAGGGGATTGCGCCTTTATCCGTAAGGATTTCAGAGTACAAATGACCAAACAAGCATGGAACGGAGAACAGTTTAAAGCCATTTTCCTAATGTTCACGACAAAGTTTTTGCGTAGTTTTTACAGTCAACTAGACCGAAATACAATACCTAAAGATGCTAAACGAGATAAAATAAGCCTGTGCCAATTACCATCCAATCGCCCTGACATCGTAAGCCTGTTTGAATCCATGACACCTTACTTTAAGTCAAACATTCAGCCAACAGAAGAATTATTACAATTGAAAATGGTTGAGGGCATTTATGTGTTGCTAAATACAGGCAAAAGTCTGTACGCCTCTGTTTTTGATTTTACAGACCCGTGGAAAATCGACATATTGGATTTTATGGAAAGCAATTATATGAATGACATCTCAATGGAAGAAATCGCCAACTATACCGGTCGGAGCCTGTCTACCTTTAAACGCGATTTCAAAAAGTGCAGTATACTTTCCCCGCGAGAATGGCTAATACGCCGCCGTCTTGAAGCCGCTCACGAGTTAATACGGCAAGGAGGGCTTAAGGTATCGGATGTTTGTTTTAAAGTAGGATTCAAGAATCTCTCTCATTTCTCAAAAATTTATAAAGAAACGTATGGTGTTCCTCCGATAAAAGATATACAATAATAAAAAAAGTCTCGCAATTTATGTGAGACTTTTTTTATTTGTGAACTTCTCAACAAAGCAATTTGAACCACACAACAAAACCCCTGCATCAAAATCCCTGTACCTTTGCATTGTGATTCTATAATAATATTCATTTTAAAAATCAGATAATTATGACAACAACAATGGAAGAAAAAATTGCTTTAGTAACCGGGGCTGCTATGGGCATTGGACTCGCTTGCGCTGAAGCTTTTGCTAAAGCAGGGTACACAACCGTATTGGCTGACATTTGTGAACCTAAAGAAGAAGTAGAAAAATTACTCTCTGAAGGTTACAAAGCTGTAGCATACCGATGCGATGTATCGGACACTCAAGCTGTAAAGGCGATGATTAATTGGATTGTGGCGGCTTATGGTCGATTGGATGCAACTCTTAATAATGCAGGCATACAAACTCCGCAACGTCCGATGGCAGAGATTACCGATGATGAGTTTGACCGCACTATAGCTGTTGATTTAAAAGGGGTATGGAATTGTATGCGTTACGAAATTCTTCAGATGCAGAAGCAAGGAGGAGGAGCTATCGTTAATACCTCTTCTCAAGGAGGTGTCACGGGGTTTCCTGGACAGGCTGCCTATATTGCTTGCAAACATGCCATTATCGGACTGACACGTACTGCTGCCATTGATTATGCAGCGCAAAACATTCGCATCAACGCCATATGTCCTGGAGTTATCCGTACTCCGATGGCAGAAGACCTAATGCGACGTAATCCTTCTTTAGAGCAGGAACTAGTACGTGATATTCCGGCAGGACGGCTTGGTCAACCGGAAGAAATTGCCAATGCTGTACTTTGGTTGTGTAGCCCGCAAGCAAGTTTCATAGATGGTCACGCTCTATTAGTGGATGGAGCTTTCAGTATTCATTAAAATAAAAAAAGAGTTGTTCCGAATAAACGAAACAACTCTTTCTAAAATAATAAATAATCTACTGATTAAATTTTTTCAAGCATCTTTGTCAATTGATCCGGAGTCACATTGGCGGCTATAATAACTCCTTTGTCGTCTATCAGGAAGTTCTGGAAACCCTTATCCAGTCTATACTCCCCATACAACTTTGACTTTTTTCCGAGTCCTTCATGAAATTGTTTTGTACCTTCCAGCTTGTCAGCCTTTACCGTCTCAGTAAAGATAGACGGCTTCTCGTCCATCGAGATTGAGCACATGTCAATTTTGTCTGAACTCATCTTATTAACTTCATTCCATAATTGAACGTTACGGGCCCTCGATTCAGCATCGTAAGCTGCCCAGAAATTAAGCAAAGTGTAGCGTCCTGAATGATTTTGGAAACTGGAATCACTTCCGTTTCCCAAAAACTCTATTCTCGGCGCAAGGTCTCCAGGGTTTACACCCTCAGTAGGTCTCGCGTTTTTTGTTCCGGCTGAAATGGCAAGCAACGCAGCTGCAACAAAGAGAACATAAGCTCTTACTTTCATATCATCATTTTTACGTTAAACTTAATCGGAACAACGTCTCCACAAGGAAGTTTCATTCTTCCGACTCCTGATTTTCAGGAAGTAAACAAGAGCTTTTTCCTTCGCTAAGGAATCGTTTTCTTGTTCTTAACGGCAGCAAAGATATATGGAAAGTCCCTTTTCCTCCAAATTATATAACGCTTTTCTGATAAAAAACAAGCTTTTTTATATGTTTTACCGCACACATTAGATAAAAATAGACTGTTTTATAGCATAATATTAACAGTAATTTGCGAATCAAGCGTACTTTCTATGAGGATGCAGAGATTTGGGATGGCTACAATTGTTAGTATCCTTCTTGTTTGACCACGCACCACATGAAATTTTGACTAGCAGAGGCTTACACATTATATACATCCATTAATACAGAAAAGTCATGAAAAAAAGTAATAAGAGATTTTTCCTGTTGATGGCAACTATATCTCTTGCCATTCCTGATATACTTATGTTATGCAATAGTATAAAACAAAATTAACAAATGAGAGTGGACGGTTATTTCGGTTTTCAGCCGATTTATATACCGAGCGCAAAGCTCGACAGTCAACTCTCACTTGTCAATTAGCAAAAAGTTTTTCACCCTTTTTTATCATACGGTGAAGGCATTGGCATTCCTTCCTTTATATACTCATCATATACTACAGTTGGATGATCCATAGGTGATGCTCTATTATATTCTTCCTTGAAGTTTCCACGGCGAAAGTTTTTCAATTTAAGATTTTCTGTGCCATAGGTACGTAAAGTTTCCTTTTTATTTCCGGTAAGAGAGCTCTCTACCACTTCCGAATCCAAAATATTCAATTTGGGAGTAAGAGTCGGCAAGAGTTTCTGTTCCAACAATCCGCGATAAGCACCAATATACTCACACCAAACGGAATCCCCACGCATAAAGATACGATAGGTATAATTAGACCATGCAGTCCGGATATGGATTTCACGGTCCCAGATCTCGATACATGCCTCGGAATCAAACTGAGGATCTTTGATTTTAACACGCTTCAAACCTTGCATTTTCTCAAATACATTTGTCTGCCATTTATCAGAATGCATTATTTCCTCGATAATTTCAGGCATTTTTTCCTTAATTTCAAACTGTATCTTCATTCTGTGTGCCTGCCAGTCAGGACTTTTTAAGGTCGCCAGGTTCTATAGTTAGACAATAATATCTCTTTATGTGTAACAATTACAAAGTGTTTTTTGTTACTTAAATCGTCAAATTATGTACATAACTTTGTACCTTTGTCCACAAATATAATAAATATGCAACAAAAAGACGAAATAATACTGATAAATATTAATGGAACAGACCGTCCGGGAGTAACTGCGGCACTTACCGAAATTCTGGCAAAAAATAATGCGGTTATTTTAGATATAGGTCAGGCTGACATTCATAATAATTTATCTCTGGGCATTCTATTTCAAAGTTGTGAAGGAAATTCGGGAGATATTCTGAAAGAATTATTGTTCAAAAGCTATGAATTGGATGTAAATATCCGTTTCAATCCGATTACAGAAGAGGCTTACGACCAGTGGGTTTCCATGCAGGGAAAGAACCGGTACATCATCACGATTGTAGGACGTAAACTTACAGCGAAGCAGATAGCCGGTGTCACCCGTATCGTTGCCGAACAAGGTATGAATATCGACGACATTAAGCGTCTTACCGGACGTATTCCGCTGGATGAAAATGCCCGTACACCGAAAGCCAGTGTTGAGTTCTCTATCAGGGGCACACCGTGTAACAAGGAAGAAATGCAGGCTGCATTCATGAAACTTTCGTCTGAACAGGAAATGGACATTTCATTCCAGGAGGAAAGTATGTTCCGCCGTATGCGCCGCTTGATTTGTTTCGATATGGACTCTACCCTGATTGAAACAGAAGTTATCGACGAACTGGCCATACGCGCCGGTGTAGGCGACCAGGTAAAGGCAATTACCGAATCTGCCATGCGCGGGGAAATCGACTTTAATGAAAGTTTCCGCCAACGTTGTGCCCTGCTGAAGGGATTGGATGTTTCTGTCATGCAGGAAATAGCAGAAAGCCTTCCGATTACCGAAGGTGTGGACCGCCTGATGCGTATCCTCAAGAAAATCGGATTCAAGATTGCCATCCTTTCCGGAGGATTCACTTATTTCGGAAATTACCTGAAACAGAAATATAATATCGACTACGTATATGCCAATGAGCTGGAAGTGGAAGACGGAAAGCTGACCGGACGTCACTTGGGTGATATCGTTGACGGCAAGCGTAAAGCCGAGCTCCTCCGTCTGATTGCGCAGGTAGAAAATGTGGATATTCGCCAGACGGTGGCTGTAGGCGATGGAGCCAACGATCTGCCGATGATCAGTATTGCCGGACTGGGGATTGCCTTTCATGCCAAACCGAAGGTAAAAGCCAATGCCCAACAATCGATCTCGACAATCGGGCTGGATGGTATTTTATATTTCCTGGGATACAAAGATTCTCATTTAGATGAACAGATATAATTAAACTTTAAGAAGTAGCTATATGGTAAGACACATCGTAATGTTCAAACTGACAGAGTTTGCCACTCCGGCTGAGAAAACAGCTAAAATGCAAGAGATTAAATCCAAACTGGAAGCATTAATCCATAAAATCGATGTTCTGCGTCTGATACGGGTAGATTTCAATATCAATCCGGCCGAAACCTGGGACATCATTCTTACAACAGAACTCGATTCGCTGGAAGACGTTAGCACATATGCTAACCACCCCGAACATGTTGCCGTATCTAAAGGCATCATCGGACCGGTCAAAGCAGACCGGGCTTGCGTGGATTACGAATTTTAAGAAACAGGAACTCTATTATATTATGAGAGAATTTGATTTGGAGGACCGCGTAAACCAGGCGGTCCGTAATTTTGAATCAGGTTACAATTGCGCCCAGTCTGTATTTCTTGCCTATAGCGATGTCTTTGAAATGGATTTGGAAATAGCTAAAAAGATGTCTGTTTCTTTCGGGGGAGGATTAGGACGTATGCGTGAAGTCTGCGGAACAGTCAGTGCAATGGCTATGCTGGCAGGTTTCAAATATCCTGTAATGGATCCGCAAGACCAGGAAGCCCGCAAAAAAAATTATGGCATTGTGCAGCAAATGGCGGAGATGTTTAAGGAAAAGAACGAAACAATTATATGCCGGAATCTTTTGAAGTCAATAAATACTGATAGCTCTCCGGCTCCGGAGATCCGTACTAAAGAATATTATGCCCGGCGCCCTTGTGCAAGGTTCGTAGAAGACGCCGCGCGCATAGCAGGAAAAATGCTGAATGGTGAATTAGATTGATAGCTCAGGCTATCAATCTGATTTGCGTTACATACCCCAGGCTTTTTATATCGCTGAATAAACTTGTATACGAGGATTGTGCCTTCACATTTACTTTATAGGTTATGATGGCCTTATCCTGTTCATATAGTGATTCAAAGGATACGCTTACAATATAAATACTCCTGTTCTCCAATATCTTACGAACCATTTTCAAATCAGGGGTAGCTGTCGAACAGGTAATCGTAAGTATCTTGTTCACCCCGTTCAGGAACATCCGTTTTTCCAGTCTTTCCAAGCTTATCAATATAAATAAAGTCAGCAGAGTAGCCAATATAGCAGGCAAATACATGCCGGCACCTACGGCCAATCCGATAACAGCCATTACCCAGATACAGGCAGCGGTGGTCAGCCCATGGATACTTCCGTGGCTTTGCATAATCGCTCCGGCACCCAAGAAACCTATACCGGTAAGAACCTGGGCTGCAATACGTCCGGGGTCTCCATTCAGAAAGTTTGGATATATTTGAGGTATCCAGATGGAAATCAACATAGCAGCAGTAGACCCCATACATATCAGGGTAAACGTACGCATCCCAGCTTCCCGTCTCCTGAACTGGCGTTCAATACCTACAATAGCACCAAGAAAAAAACTGAAGGCTAACCTTATCCCCGCCGTATACGGGGTTATTGTGGTGCTCTCTAATATTTCACTCAGATGTTCAATTATATACATAGCTTTATCATATTATCCGGTTTGTTTTTTACCCTCTATCTGTCTAAAAAACAAAAGAGATATGCTTTACGTTCAAAACGATACAGGGTTTTATACACAAATGTATATATTTATTGGATACAAACGATTCTTTCACTTCATTTTCGTATCGTACCAATTGCTATAATAGTAGTCTGTTAAATCAAAATAAGAAAAAACCGAATAATTATTTTTCTTCACATACTGTTATTCAAAATTTAAAATATATCCTTACTATTACTCTAATTTGTACATATGGAACTTTTATAGGGCTATTACAAAAGTCAAATTGAAAAATAAGTAGAAGACTGTTTCCTTAAATTAATTCAAACAACGATAGTCCATATATTAACAATATTTTTTCCTTGTACCAATTCTTTTTATTTTGTACTTTTGCTCAATATTAATTAATTTACACAATGGATATTAAAAAAGTAGAAAATCATCCCGTTTTAGTAAATGCACTTGGTGTAGTTGTAGGTTTTATCGGTGTAATAATAGGAGCCATTACTGTTGGATACTATCAAAATAATCTATATAAATACCAACTATTAGAAAAAAAAACAGAAAAAAAGGAACAAATTCTAGACCAAGCATATAGAATTTATGCAAAAATGAATGAAATTCGATTTTGGCAAGAGGAAGCTCAAATACCAGCATCTACTGTAGAAATATGTAATTTTGAAAAAGAGCGAACTCCAATCTTGGCTAAGAGCTTTTCAGATTTACTTTCTATTAATAAGTCTATAATACTGTATTTTGGGGCAGATACTGAAAAATTAGTTAACCAAACTTTTTTTAACCCAACTTACCATGCAGAAGATTGGTGGAATATTCCAGACGAGCAGCTATATGCAATTACAAAGTCAATGACTGAAGAAATTAAAAAAGAAATAGAAAATTATCAGAAATAGAGAAACTTGTTATTTCTTAAGAATACATATCCTTTTGAAAAAAAATAAAGTCAACTAAGTAAAATGCTCCTCAATTTTTTTTGAGGAGCATTTTACTTAGTTGACATTTACCTTACTTCCGTAATCTCTATTACATGGCTAACCGTATGACGGCTTGAGAAAACCGGAATACCAACCTTCATCAGAAATTCACCGGAATAAGTCATTGTACCGGGCATTCTTGATTTTGTTCCGGGAACCAGATTTATCTCTTTCAACTCATACCGGGCATATTTCTTCAGGCCTTGCAAACGAAGCGGTTGAAGCATTTCCGCATAACGTGGATGGATATCGAAAGCGAAAAGGACTGCTTTACTTTGCGCCTCATTGGCATACAGGAAGGCTGCATGGTCGCTTTCGTATGGAGATTTCAAACGATACTGGTCGCCATCCAGAATCACATCAGAAAGACGTTTGAAGTTGGCAACAGCCTCTTTGCAATATTGTAAATCAGCAGGTTCCATTTCATGCAGACGGATATCGAAACCTAATTTGCACATCATAGCAACATCCGTACGGAACTTAACCGGCTGCTTACCCCAGCTGGTAACATGTGCTGCCATACTCTTTACTGGGAAGAAATGAGAGAATCCCCACTGGATAAAAAGACGTTCTACCGGATCGGTATTATCACTTGGCCAAAATTCAGTGAAATACTTCAATGCTTCATAATCAGAACGTCCACCACCACCGGAGCAAAGCATCATCGGCAGATTGGGATATTTAGCCTTGATTCGTTCCAATACGCTATATAATCCGCGTACATATTCTATATAAAGATGAGATTGCTTGTCTTTCAGATAAGCAGAATAAATATTGGTAATCGGACTGTTGCAATCCCATTTAAAGTATGCAATACCCGGATATTTCGTCATCAGGCCATCAACAACACCATATACATAATCCTGTACTTCCGGATTGCTCAGGTCGAGAACCATCTGGTTTCTGAAATAATACTCATCACGGTTAGGCAGATGAATCACCCAGTCCGTATGTTTCTCATACAGTTCACTCTTCGGGTTTACCATTTCAGGCTCAATCCAAAGACCGAATTTTATGCCTTTATCGGTTGCTTCTTTCACCAGTTTGCCAATACCGTTTGGCAATTTTGTAATGGTTTCCGTCCAGTCTCCCAGTCCTTGATGGTCACTGCTACGGGGATATTTATTGGCAAACCAGCCATCATCAAGCAAAAACATATCGACACCTAAGTCTGCTGCTTCTCCCATAATTTCCACCAGTTTGTCTTCATTGAAATCAAAATAGGTAGCCTCCCAGTTATTCAATAAAGTCATACGGGATTTCTCGCCGTCTTTCAATTGATATTTACGAGCCCAACGGTGGAAGTCACGGCTCGCTTTTCCTTTTCCTTCCGAACTGTAGGTAAAGATAAATTCAGGTGTACGGAATACAACACCCGGTTTCAATGTATACTCCGAAGCATATGGATTAATACCGGAAAGGATACGCAGACCGTTCAAATTATCTACCTCAAAAGTAAAACGATAGTTGCCTGTCCATGCGATGGTTCCGAACAATACTTCTCCGGAATTTTCCTCCGCTTTTTCATCAAGAGCAAGCAGAAAGAATGGGGAACAGAACATATTGGCACGGTTACCTAATTTAGTATCCAATATTTTTTTGCCGAAAGAGAGTTCGCTTTCTTTCATATTCACTTCATGCGCCCAATCCCCGGCAAACTCGGTGAGGTAATATTTATCACTGTTCAGGTGAAGTAAGGAAGAAGCATAATTATATAAGGTAACAGGCTTCTTTTCATTATGGGATATTTCGGCATATTCCTTAATAATGTTTTCCTTCGGATAAGCGATGAAATGCAATTTTACTTCTACCGGATAAACTTCATCACGCAGGATAATTACAGTTTCATTGGCACCTGGTTGCATCTGTTTCGTTTCATGGGATACGTACTTTAGCAATAAAGAGGGGTTACCATCATTGTGAAGGACACGGATCGCCGGCTCAAAATAGTCTTCCATACCATGTGTCAGATAGGCTTCTCTTCCTAATGGCAACTGGTCGATGTCTGAGCTAAAAGATAACTTTTGTCCTAAATAAGATTGATACAACCGACCATTGGCTTCATCTACCTTATAGATAAGGCTGATATTGTCTGTTGTGATCGGAATGATTGTTTTAGCACTTGTATGAAACACAGTAGTAAATGCAACCATGCACACGAATAGAATGTGTCTGATTTTCATGTTCTTGTTTAATTAATAATGTTAGATTTTCTTGATTTTATAGGTAACACGATATTTTTCAATTAGTAAATTACTGAACTACTCAGTAAATTCATGGTATTAATAAACAAATATGCAAACAAAGATAGAATATTTATCTAAAATGCCAACATAACTCTTAACAAAAGAAAAAAGGCATCTACGTTTGTAGATACCTTTTTTCTTTAAATATAGATGAAATATGTCTTCAATCAAGCATCAAGTGCTCCAATCAGTTCTTTTACACTCTTAAATCCATGACGGTCACAATATTCATTCATTCCGTCAATTACTGTAATGCCGACTGCCGGATCAATAAAGTTGTATGTACCAATCTGGATAGCAGTTGCACCCGCTAACATAAATTCCACAGCATCCTTCCAATTGGAAATACCCCCCAAACCGATGATAGGAATCTTCACTGCTTTATAGGTCTGCCATACCATACGCAGCGCTACCGGTTTTACACAAGGTCCCGACAAACCGCCGGTTATTGTAGATAATACAGGTTTACGTTTCTCTGCATCGATAGCCATACCTAACATTGTATTAATAAGAGATACAGAGTCTGCACCTTCGGCTTCCACTGCTCTTGCGATCTCGGTAATATCTGTTACATTAGGAGAAAGCTTTACAATAAGTGTTTTAGGATATACTTTACGAACGGCTTTTACTACTTCGGAGGCTCCACAAGTAGTCACACCGAAGGCCATACCTCCTTGTTTTACATTCGGACAGGAGATGTTCAGTTCGATAGCCGGAATTTTATCCAATGCGGCAATCTTTTCGGCACATTCCACATAAGTTTCTATGGAAGAACCGCTTACATTCACAATCATATTCGTATCAATATCCTTGATTTCCGGATAAATATGTTCAGCAAAATAGGCTGCACCTTTATTCTGCAAACCTACAGCGTTCAACATTCCGGAAGGAGTTTCCGCCATACGGGGATACAAGTTCCCTTCCCGTGGCTGGATAGTCGTTCCTTTTACGAAGATACCGCCTAAACGGGAAATATCCATAAAGTCGGAATATTCAATTCCATATCCGAAAGTACCCGATGCTGTCATAACCGGGTTCTTTAACTGCAAGTTTCCTATGTTTACGTTTAATTCAGCCATGTCAATTTATCTATATTAAATACGGGTCCTTCAGTACATACGCAGATGTGGCCATCTACTGTTTTTTCCACACAACACAAACAAGCTCCGATACCGCAAGCCATTGTATTTTCAAGGGAAACCTCACATGAGATAGAGGCAGATGCCGCATATTTAGCAACGGCAACCATCATCGGCTTCGGACCACAGGTGTAAATCTGGTCAAAATGAGTCTCTTTCAAGATCGTATGATTGGTTACATATCCTTTTTCACCCAAAGAGCCGTCTTCAGTAGTGATATATACAGTTCCGAATTTCTTGAATTCTTCCAGTTGCAGCACATCGTCTTTTGAACGTGCACCCAACAGGAAAGTGGGATTGAAACCTGCGTTTTTCAGTATGGCTCCCAAATATAGCATCGGAGCCGTACCGACACCTCCGCCAATCAGCAATAATTTTTGTTCTTTCTGAGACGGGACAGTAAAACCATTACCCAAAGGCAACATAATATTTACAGTGTCACCCGGTCTATATTCAGCCATCCGGCGTGTACCATCGCCAACCAACTGGATAAGCAGCCACAATTCGTTGGTTGCCTTATCTACATAATTAATAGAGATAGGGCGGCGCAGGAATGTTGTAGGAGAATTATCCACACGGACTTCAACAAACTGTCCAGGTTGCATATCGGGGAGAGCCTCGTCGGATGTTAGCTTCAGCAGGCAGTAATTTTTATGCAGGCGGCTGTTTTCAGTCACCTTCATGTCTAACATGTACTTTTTCATATAATATGATTACTCTATTTCTATGCAAAGATACATGAATGTTGGTATTTTACCAACAGGGCTTATTCTTTCTTGTTTTTTTCGGGGACGAAAGTATCAAAGGTATTATCGGAATAAAAAATCATTATTTTGCTCACATTTCTGGAAGGCTTTTCTTCCTGTATAATTCGCTCAATTACAGGCTGTTTTACGCCGTTTACAGGTGTGTCAACCCTAATTTCCTTGCGATTTTCGGGAACAACCTGTACCTCGGGCGGATTTATGGGCGTATTTGTAAACAAATCCGGCTCATTTTGTATCAGATTGCGTATCATGTTACCTTTTCCAAACAATAACCAGTCGGAATCCACATAAGTGAACCGTTCAAGAATCTTAACAAGTACATCCAAGCTCGGATTATTTCTTCCGTTCATGATATGTGACATGGCTGAACGTTGAATACCGATTTCTTCTGCAAATTTAGCAGGAGTAAGTCCTTCCCGGTCCATAACCATCTTAATACGTTCTCTCATTCTTGTATATCTCCATATTGTTTATAAAAATACTGCCATTGTGACTGTTTACAAATAAGAATGTACACAAATCAATCACGACACAAATATAAACTATAATTTCCAAATGTGCAATTTATTTTTATAAACATAAACGAGTACATTTGTGTCGTATAATTCAATTTTGTATAATACACAAATGTTATTTCTATATTCCACAAGAAAAAACCATTTAAGCTAAACTTTACTTGTTTTGTATAACTATATGATTAACTAATGATTATATATAAAATAAAGAGCGAATATTTATGATTTAACTTAGTTTTGTACACAAATGTAATAAATGTATTAATGTATTTCATTAATAATATCGAATAAACGATTGGTTCATAGAAAAGTAATAGATATATTTAAATAGAGACTCTATGTAATCTATTTTTATTTGATAGATTAGTAATGTGTACTGATACAATTGTAAAACACTTACTGTGATTACATTTGTATAGGTACATAAACAGATTCTTATTACAAGTGTGTATAGTCACAATTGTAACCTATCCTGTTTGATTACAATTGTATCCAAACTTTATTTATGTCTCTCAACAGAGCTGCCAGAATGTCTTATTATTATCTGTATCTTTTTGTAACAAGTATACTTTTGTATTAACCTTACCCTTTTCTGCGGTATTTTTGTAATATTTGTGGACAAAGGGACAGAAGAAAGAAAATATTAAAATCTCAGAGGGTAAAAATCCGTATAGGTTTCTGAAATACAAAAAGAAAAGCCACTTTTTTCTGTTCCTGTTTTTGAACGTTCCAGAAAAAAATGGCTTTTACCTCGATTCTCTTTGTAAAAAATACTTTTGTGAAGCGTTTAGTGTAAAATTTTATAAAGTAACTCTTTTAAAAGTTCAGCATCCGGGACGGAGGTATTACCGACTCCCTTCGACCGGGCATCGGTAGTCCTGATATCACCTATCAGGTTAAAGATTTTCATTGCAGAATAATTCCGCATGCCGGTCTGATAATCTTTCACCTGAAAAGTACCCCGCAGACCAAGCGCAGTCATCAACCCTGTTTCAGAGCGATCCTTGGTATAATAACAAATCAGCAGGTTAGAAAAATAGTTGAACAATACAGGAAGTGTCATTTGTATCGGATTGCTTTTCGGGTTCTTCTCAAAATATTGGGCGATACGGTTTGCTTTCAGAACATCCTTAACTGCCAGAGCTTTTATTAGCTCAAAATTATTATATTCCTTACTTATGCCTATATTTTGTTCGATTAATTCCGGAGTGACGCGTTTTGGGGCGTTTTCAGGCAGGATTAATGATAACTTGTCCAATTCCTTACTTAAACGGCTTAAATCGTTTCCAAGGTAATCAGAAAGCATTTGAGCGGCTTTATTCTCTATTCCTATGGAGCGTTGTTGCAAGAATGCGGTAATAAAACCTGGCATTTTATAATCCGGTATCTTTTTTGATTCAAATACAATTCCGGTTTTATCCGCTGCTACAGCCAAGGATTTCCGGCGGTCCAACGTTTTATATTTGTAGTTTATCACTAAGACGGTAGACTTCAACGGATTTTTCACATAATTCGTAAGAAGTTCTATATCCCTGATTAATTGTGCTTCCCTAACAACAACTAACTGGTATTCGGACATCATAGGAAACCGGCGTGCGGCATTGATAATTGAAGCACCGTTCGTATCGGCACCGTACATAATTACCTGGTTGAAATCCCGCTCCGATTCTTCCAGTACATTCTCAATCAGCAAATTGGTGATTTGATCTATAAAATAGGGCTCTTCCCCCATAAGAATATAGACAGGAGCGAATTTCCTGGCTTTTATGTCCCGGTAGATTTCTTCAAAAACATATTCTTTCTTAGCCATATAATCTTCGTTTTATTACCAACTGAAACGGATATGGCGGATTGTTTTCTTTCCATCCATAATCTGTCGCAAAGCTTCCACTCCTAACATTACATGCTCTTCTGCAAAATTTTTAGTTACTGCTTTATCACTTGCTTCTGTCTTAACACCATCTTCCTCCATAGGCTTGTCTGAAATCATAAGCAAAGCTCCGGTCGGGATTTCATTCGCAAAACCTGCTGTAAACAAGGTTGCTGTCTCCATATCGATTCCTGTTGCATGGGTTGAAACAAGATATTCTTTGAAATGATTATCATATTCCCAGACACGTCGGTTAGTTGTATATATCGTCCCGGTCCAATAATCTTTTCCCCGGTCACGGATGGCAGACGAAATAGCACGCATCATAGAAAATGCAGGAAGCGACGGTACTTCAGGAGGCAGATATTCATCTGAAGTTCCTTCACCACGAATCGCAGCAATCGGCATGACATAATCGCCTAAATGATTTACTTTTTTAAGGCCCCCACATTTCCCGAGAAACAAGACTGCTTTAGGCTTAACTGCTGATAATAAATCCATTATAGTTGCCGCATTCGCACTCCCCATTCCAAAATTTATAAAAGTAATCCCCCCTGCCGAAACATTGGGCATCGTATTTTTCAAACCTAAAATCGGCACATTGAAATGGTTCGCAAACAATTCTATATACTTGGTAAAATTTGTCAGCAATATATATTTATCAAAGTCTTCGAGCTTGCGCTCAGTATAGCGAGGTAACCAGTTTTCTACAATTTCTTGCTTTGTTTTCATAAATCATCCCTTTGAAAGTTTATTTTTGCAGAATAAAACAACAAATATAATAAATGCTCTCATTAAACCTGCCTGTTTACACACCGAAAGTAATCGAAAAAGAAGGGAAACGTTTCATTTTCGATCCGGTTCGCAAGAAATATGTTGCGTTGACTCCAGAAGAATGGGTTCGTCAACATTTCGTTAATTATCTGATTTCCAATAAGAGTTATCCAAAAGAACTTATTGCAAATGAAGTCCAGGTAAAACTAAACAACACATCAAAACGCTGCGACACCATAATATATAACCGATTCCTTACCCCTCTGGCCATTGTAGAATATAAAGCACCTGCTATAAACATAACAAGTGCCGTATTCGACCAGATAGTACGTTATAACATGGTGCTACGCGTAAAATACCTGATAGTAAGTAACGGACTCCGCCACTTCTGCTGCAAAATAGATTATGAAAAACAAACTTACAGTTTTTTAGAAAATATCCCGGAATATGTATACTTGGAAGAATAAAAATACCTGAGATAACTTCAAAAAAGCTACCCTATTAACAAAACAGTAAGTCCTCTCCCCTTATCTTTCAGCAATTTAGCGATAGATAAGGGTTTCTCAGCCCAATCGGTCCGGAATTACTTTTATATAAAATTCTGGTAATGAAGATTTTCGAAAAAACAGAATCCTATCCCCTGTTTCCTTTTCCAGTTTCCCCGCAAAAACCAGCATTGGAACAAACAGATTATGTCCTCTTTCATTTTTCCATTCTTTAGCTTCAAAAGACAGAGAGGTTAAAAATAGACGGATCAGCTTGACCAGAGCACTCACCATCATTGAAAAGAATGTATATATATTAGATTTAAAATCCTGCATATCTGAATATTATAAAATATGTAACCGCAAACATAGTAATTTTTATTTATTAAACAAATTATCCGGTTAAAAAGTTAGATGTTTTTATAAATTATTTTTCTATCGAAAAAAACATTACTGCCAGTTATAATACAAATGATATAATAAATGATAACCTTTTTGCAAAAACTTAATTTATAAATATACACGTATCAACGAAAAAACCGGAAAGAGAAAAATTCTCTTTCCGGTTTTTTATAATTATACGACTTATGAGCAATCAAGCACCAAAGTCGTCGAAATGTAACATCTCACGCGGCACACCCAGATTGTCCAGCATGTTTTCCACAGCTTTTGACATCGGGCCCGGGCCACACATGTAGTATTCGATATCTTCCGGAGCTTCGTGATCCTTCAGATACGTATCGTAAATTACCTGATGAACAAAACCAGCCGTATATTTTACACCGGCAGCATCTGCTACAGGATCCGGACGGTCAAGCGCCAAGTGGAATGTGAAGTTCGGGAATTCTTTTTCGATTTCCAGGAAGTCTTCCAGATAGAATACTTCGTTTAATGCACGGGCACCATAGAAGTATGACATCTTGCGGTCTGTAGTCTTCAAAGTCTTCGTCATATGCATAATCTGAGCACGCAGAGGAGCCATACCGGCACCACCGCCGACCCACATCATTTCTCTCTTAGAGTCGAAAATCGGGTGGAAATCACCATAAGGTCCGCTCATCGTTACCTTATCGCCCGGTTTCAATGTAAAGATATAAGAAGAAGCGATACCCGGCATTACATCCTGGAAGCCTACCTGAGGTTTCGGCTTGAACGGAGGAGTAGCAATACGTACAGTCAACATGATACGATCACCTTCTGCCGGATAGTTAGCCATAGAATAAGCACGGATAGTAGACTCCGTATTCTTGCATTTCAAACCGAATAAACCGAAGTTCTTCCATGCCGGCAGATATTCGTCACCAATCAGGCTCTTATCGATATCCTTGTCATAATCCATTGAATATTCCGGAATTTTAATCTGGGCATAAGAACCCGGAACAAAATCCATATGTTCACCTTTAGGTAAAGCAACAATAAACTCCTTAATGAAAGTAGCCACATTCTTGTTACTGATAACTTCGCATTCCCATTCTTTTACACCGAATACTTCATCCGGTACATGAACAGTCATATTTTCCTTCACCTTACACTGGCAAGCAAGACGCCAATGGTCTTTTACCTGTTTACGGGAGAAGAAACCTTTCTCAGTAGGCAGAATTTCGCCACCGCCTTCGATTACCTGAGCACGGCATTGTCCACACTTACCGCCACCACCACAAGCAGACGATAAGAAAATACCACCACTCTGTAAAGCCCCCAGCAGCGTACCACCTATCGGAGTTTCAATATCTTTTTCTCCATTTACCTCCAGTTTTACATTACCGGATGGTACCAATTTTGCTTTTGCGTATAATAATGCACCCACAAGAATCAGTGTTACTATCAAGAACACGATAGCTCCGGCTGCAATAGTAAGTCCGCCTGACATTAATAAAGTCATTTCTATTTCTTATTTAATGCGTTAATACTTATATCTTAAGTCCCGAGAAACACATAAATGCCATACCCATCAGACCTGTAATGATGAAGGTAATACCCAGACCTTTCAAAGGCTTCGGTATATCAGAGTATGCCAGTTTTTCGCGGATAGCAGCCATACCAACAATAGCAAGCATCCAACCGATACCGGAACCTAAACCGTAAACAGTTGCAACACCTACATTAGGGAATGCCTTCTGCTGCATAAAGAGTGAACCACCCAGGATGGCACAGTTTACGGCAATCAACGGCAAGAAAATACCCAGTGAAGCATACAACGACGGAGAGAATTTTTCCACCGCCATTTCCACCAACTGTGTAAACGAAGCAATTGTGGCAATAAAGAGGATAAATGCAAGGAAACTCAGGTTTACATCCTTAAAGTCTGCTCCCAGCCAGCTTAATGCGCCTTCTTTCAATACATAATTCTCAAGCATATAATTAATAGGCAGGGTACATACAAGAATAAATGTTACCGCCATACCTAATCCCAAAGCAGTCTTCACATTTTTGGAAACAGCCACGAACGAACACATACCCAGATAATATGCGAAGATCATGTTATCCACAAAAATCGAGCGGACGAATGTGCTTAATATTTGTTCCATTCTATTTTTCTGTTTAATGGTTTAGCTTAATTTTCCTGTAGTTCTTTGTTCTTAGAACGGTGAACCCAAATGATTACTGCAACAACGATCAAAGCCATCGGAGGCAAAATCATCAAACCGTTGTTCACATAACCTATCTTGTAGAATGCTTCCGGAATAACAGGGAAGCCCATCAATGTTCCTGAACCCAGCAATTCGCGGAAGAAACCGACAATTACCAGAATCAAGCCGTATCCCAAACCGTTGCCGATACCATCGAGGAAAGATTCCCACGGTCCGTTACCCAAAGCAAAAGCTTCCAGACGTCCCATCAAAATACAGTTTGTAATAATCAAACCGACAAATACGGAAAGCTGCTTACTTACATCATAAGCAAAGGCTTTCAACACTTCACTAACTACTGTTACCAAGGCTGCAACAACAACCAACTGCACAATAATACGGATACGGTTAGGTATCGTATTGCGAAGTAACGAAATAATCACATTGGCAAATGCAACGACAGCAGTAACGGAAAGCCCCATCACAATAGCAGGTTCCATCTTCGATGTTACAGCCAAAGCAGAACAAATACCCAGCATCTGAACGACAACAGGGTTATTAGTGCTCAACGGGCCTAACAACGTTTCTTTATTCTTTTTAGATAATAATCCCATTTCTTACTGATTTTGTGAGGTTAAAAACTTAACATAGCCGTTCAAGCTGTCGAAAATCATGTGATTCACACCCTGGCTTGTAATTGTACCACCGGAAATACCATCTACATAATCCTGACCGGCAACACTCTTACCCGGCTTAACGATTGCTACAGATTTAAATTCTCCATTCATGAAGATATGCTTGCCTTTAAACTCATCGCTAAATGCAAGCTTGGAGATTTCAGCACCCAGACCCGGAGTTTCGCCGGCATGGCTGAAGTCTGCACCAAAAATCGTGTTTTTATCTTCATCCAAAGAAATATATCCCCATAGCGGTCCCCAAAGACCTGCTCCGTGAAGAGCCATGATATATTTAGTTTTTCCATCGACAGAAGCAACAAATACCGGATACTCGTTGCTTGCTGCAGCTTTTACTACATCAGCATTAAAAGCATCGCCTTCCACCTTTGTTCCTTCATTATTCACTAGGAATGCTTCCTTTATCAATTCATTATATTTAGCTTCTGCTTCAGAAGAAGGGACATTCACGTTGATAGAACGAAGAATCTGTTGTCTTTTATCATTTTCTTCATTCTTCTGCTGGTAAGATCTCAATGACTGAGATGTAAATGCCAAAACAACAGCAACAAGAACAACCATTACAGAAGCATATATAATAGTATATGCGTTACTATCCCGGTTCAATCCTTTTTTTGCCTCTTTTACTTCTTCAAATTTAGAAGCCGGAGCCTTACAAACAGGACATGTGTCGGGAGCTTTATCGCCTTCGTGGACATAGCCACATACTTTACAAATATATTTTTTTGCAGCCATACTCCTTTTATTTATTCATTGTAATACTACGTTTCAATCTGCGTGAAATATTTGCTTCGACTACATAGTAGTCAATCAGCGGAGCAAATACGTTCATCAACAGGATAGCGAGCATCATACCTTCAGGATAACCCGGGTTCAATGCACGGATGATAATAGCCAGGGCACCCACCAGGAAGCCATAGATATATTTACCAGTTTCCGTACGTGCAGAAGTTACAGGGTCGGTAGCCATAAACACGGCACCAAAGGCAAAACCTCCCAGGAACAAATGGTCTATCGGAGATACACACATTGCTACCGTTGTTCCAATCATATTAAAGATTGCTGCCATGAAAGCACCACCCACAAATACAGATACCATTGTCTTCCAGCTTGCTATACGGGTGAATAACAGAATAGCCGCACCAATCAAAATCGCCAGTACGGATGTTTCACCGATAGAACCCGGAATCAATCCGAGAAACATGTCCCATGTAGAAAGCGGCTTGCCTAATACATCAACAGACTGGAATGAACCAATCAGTTCTTTACCAGCAATAGCAATCTGTCCCAGCGGAGTAGCACCGGAGAAACCGTCTACCACCTGTCCTGCTCCCATTCCGAATGTATCGGCTGTACGAACAAACACCTGGTCGCCAGACATTGCTGCCGGATAAGCAAAGAACAGGAATGCACGTGTCACTAAAGCAACATTGAATACATTATATCCTGTACCGCCAAATACTTCTTTCGCAAAAACAACAGCGAATGCAGTAGCAACAGCAATCATCCACAGCGGAGTATCCACCGGAACAATCATCGGGATTAAGATTCCGGAAACCAGAAAACCTTCCTGAATTTCTTCTTTCTTCCACTGGGCAACCATAAATTCGATACCCAGACCTACCACATACGAAACGATGATTTTAGGCAATACAGCCAAAAATCCGAAAATAAAAGTCATGAAAAATCCCGGATCAACACCAATTGCGAGGTTATGCTGATAACCGACATTATACATACCAAAAAGCAAAGCAGGCAGCAAAGCAATGATAACCACAGTCATCGTACGCTTTGAATCAATACTGTCATGAATATGCACGCCTGATTTTGATGTTATATTCGGAACAAACAGGAATGTTTCGAAGCCATCAAATACAGAACGGAACATCGCCAGCTTTCCGCCTTCCTCAAAGTTAGGCTTAATCTTGTCGAGGTAATTCCTTAACGCTTTCAAAGTATTCTAATTTTTTAATGTTATTAATTCATTTCCTTGTATAACAGATCCAATCCGTTACGGACAATCTTTTGTATCTCGATTTTTGAAGTATCCACAAATTCGCAAAGAGCAAAATCTTCCGGAGCCACTTCATAGATACCCAGATTTTCCATCTTATCGATATCATAAGCGATTATTGCTTTCAGCAAATATTCAGGCATGATGTCCATCGGGAATACCTTGTCATACTCGTTCGACATAATCATCGCACGTTTACCTCCTTTGATACGGGCGTCTATTACATATTCTTTATTGCCCATTAACCAGGTAGGATATGAATGGCTTACGCTATATTTTCCAAAACCGGGAACTGCCCATCCGAAAAGTTCATTATTGTCATCGCCTTCCGGAATAACTGTAATCTGATTATCGTAAGCACCCAGATAATCGTCCTTATTCACCTTCGTTCCAGTCAGAACGTTACCACTGATGATACGGATATGTTCATTGTCCAGAACTTTTCCGGCAACCAAACTGTTAATTGTGCAACCGGAAATAGCTTTGATATATCCCCTTTCGGTCGTTTCAGAACCTGTCAGCACAACTAAGCGGCTGAAATCAGCAACACCTTTATTGAAAAGGCGTCCGATCATGATGATATTGGCAGGATTTACCGTCCAAACCACTTCACCTTTATTTATAGGCTTAATGTGATTAATCTGTACACCTACATTTCCTGCAGGATGCGGACCTTCCACCTCTACAATTTCAACTCCATTTGCTTTAACAGCAGAACCTTTGCGTACACCTACATATACCTTACCATCGGTAAGTTTTGCAAGTGCATCCAATCCTGCCTGGAAATTAGCTTCCTGCCCTTTCAGAATGAAATCGAAATTCGGAGCCAGCGGTGCGGAATAAAATGCAGAAACGAAAATGTCACGCGGAGTTTCCGTTGGTACAGCCACAATGTCGTAAGGACGTTGTTTGATAAAAGGCCACATACCTCCATTCAGTATGGCCTCCTTTACCTCTTCTCTTTTCAGAGAAGCCACATTCTTTTTACCGAACTCCTCGTATTCGATCTGCGCATCCGGCTTCACAACAATGCTGAGCACTTTACGCTTCTCTCCTCGGTTAACGGCAGTTACTTCGCCACTTACTGGCGAAACAAACTTGATTTCGGGGCGGTTCTTATCAATCATCAATACAGAACCGGCTTTGACTTTTTCACCTGGTTTGGCAACAACTTTCGGCACAATACCGTTATAATAGTCGGGAACAATCGCATAAGTTTCGCTTTTCCCGCTGTTTAACAGTGCCTCTGAAGCTTTACCTTTCAGATTAATGTCTAAACCCTTTTTAATCTTAATCACATTTGCCATGATACAACTAAAATTGTTTATATGTAATTTTCCCGCAAAAGTAAACATTTTTTTATGCTTAAAAGCAGGGAAAAGGAAATAATTAGAGAAATAATTCCATAATTTTGCACCGTCAAAGAAACTGATATGAAAAAGAGCGTGTATTGCCTGTTTGTTTTGTGGTTGTTTGTCGCCGCCGGCACGATGGACGCACAAGAAAAATACCACACAAACATAAATGGCAAACAAATAAAAACATTACAGGTCAAAGTTGCCGGGAATATGACTTCAGTACCTTGTATTCCATTAGGTGGAAACGAGCAAATTGAAATCAACTTCGATGGAATGGGTAACGGCTATTTAGGCTACGTTTATAAAATTATTCATTGCAACGGAGACTGGACTCCGTCTGGTCTGCCCCCTATCGAATATATGGATGGTCTGCAAGGTATGACGATCGATGATTTCGGAAATTCTTTCGAAACAAGCCGGATTTATTCAAACTATCGTCTTTTCCTGCCGAATCAGGATATTCAATTTAAAATTTCCGGGAATTATGCTCTACAGGTATACAGAGAAGATGATCCGGGAAATATTATGTTTACTGCTTGTTTTTCTATAGTGGAACCGTTAGTCGACATTCAAGCTTCCGTTAGTGGAAACACCGAAATAGATACGAACCTTCATCATCAACAAGTTAATCTGGATATAAATACACGGGAACTTTCCCCTGTAAATCCTGAAACAGAACTGAATGTGTTTGTCTACCAGAACAACCGCCCGGATAATGCAGCACATGTATCGGAACCGACTTCAATCCAGGGCAACCGGATTTCTTATACAAACAATCCTAGTCTGATCTTTCCTGCAGGAAACGAATACCGGCGAATGGATTTTCTCAGTTCCCATTATAACGGATTACATGTACAGGAAACCAGCGTTCATAAGTATCAACATTATGCTATACTTATGCCGGATTATAAGCGTAGCAACCAGGTCTATCAATACGACCACGATCAAAACGGACGTTTTATTATCCGCTGCGACAATTGCATGGATGCAGATACGGAAGCAGACTATTTTATCGTACATTTCACACTTATCAGCGATTCTCTCCCAGGTGGAGACGTTCATCTGAATGGTGGTTTCTTATGTAATGCTCTGGACAAAAAAAGTAAAATGGATTACAATGCGGAAAAAGGACAATACGAAAAATCTATTTTGTTGAAACAGGGGAACTACGATTACCAGTATCTTTTCGTCCCAACAGACGGGACAACCGGTAAAACAGATCCTTTGGAAGGAGATTATTTCCAAACACAAAACGAATATGTAATCTACGTTTACCATCATCCGGAAGGTGCCCGTTACGACCGTCTGGTTGGAGTCAAAAAAATAAAAAACGCAATCCCTCTATTTTAAAATCAGAGCTCGAAGAATTATCTAAAAAACAAAGCAAGCCGGGTTTTGAATCATTCGAAACCCGGCTTGCTCTGTTTTTGTATTCATAACTATGGTTTTCCGAAATCATAGTTATGAATTAAAAAAATGATAGTTATGATTAGTATTTTACCACACCCGAAAATACCGGGCCTCCAGCTTCTACATCCTGGTCTTTTTCAAACAAGGGTGAATATCTGCCTTCCGGTAAGTCCCGTAAAACGTAATTGTTACAACGGCGGGCAGCCACCACTTTATCTGTAAGTGCCGTACTCAGGGCAGAAGCCGCCAAGTCAATCAAAGCACCCCAACCTCCACCTCCGGAGTTAACACTCGTATCCACAGTCAACTCGCCTTTCCTTTCGAATAAAACTTCTCGGGTAGCCGTTGATTTCAATACATATTCAATATCCACGGTAATCTTTCCGCCTATAGTAGATTTATCCCATTTATTGATGACCGTAAATAGAACGGCATCAGCTCCCAGAATATTACGGAAAGGAGCCAAGTCGCCATCAATAAATAATTCGCTGTCGTAAGCACTCTCGCTTTTCAGGAAATCCATCGCTACGAAAGGAGAAATTACATAATAGCCCTTTTCACAAAGAGGTTTGGCCATTGAAGTATAGAAATACTCTTTGGCATCCACATCTACTGTTTTGTTGATGGGCGGCATAATCAAAATACTCAAAGGCTTATCCTCATACATCTTAGGATAATTCTTCTGCCGGGTAACCGTATTGCTTGTCGTGCATGAAGCCAGCCCGGTTACTATCAATAAAAGATATACTAACTTTTTCATTCTGAAAACCGATTAATAAGACGATCCATAAATACTTTCGACTCAGGATATAACTCCCTCTCCTTTTTCAGCATGGCAACTCCTTCCGCTTTTTTACCGTTTTGCAAAAGGAAATAGCCATATTCCGCACAGATTCCGGGAGCAATTGTTTTCCGGGAACCGTTCGGCTTTTTAATCATTGCTTCGTAAGTTTTCATTAATTGCTCGGTAGCCTCCGGCGTCTGTTTTTTATAATACAGGTAAGAGGTCGTCTCGTAATTCTTCCAATCATATAAACTGGTAGAAGTCATGCACGAAGTCAACATGAACAATGAGAAACCGAATAACAGGATTTTCTTCATGGCAATGCAATTTTCTTAGTTTCCTGAGTAGATAAAAATACATCCCGTTCAAAAAGGATTTTTCCCTGATAGCTAACTACCACATGCCGTTTGCCGGTAGCAACAGCATAAGTATCCCCTTTCACCGTATGCTTGCCTTCCTTTACAACCTTTGCATCAAAATGCGTTGTCTTATCAATTGTTACACTCACCGGAGTTCTATACTTATGGGTAGATGTGAAAAATAGAAATGCCTGGTCGGACAATCCTTGGCTGGAAGCCACATTACCTACTTTACAACCACTTAACAACAAACAGAAAACGGCAAATATGCCTAAAATATATTTTGTTTTCATTACTTTATCTCCTCTATATAATAGTTTTGCAAGTTTTGAGCATCAACAGTCCCCTCTTTCATGGAAACTATCGAGTATTCAGTTTCCGGAGTATCGCCACCAACGGACAAGACTTCCACTTTGCCTACCGTTTTACCCGGAAGCTCGATATTAATGCCAGTTTGCGGATTTTTCACGGTTTTACCTTTTTCCTTTACTATAAACTGGTTACCGACTTCTATCCCCTGGCTGTTACCACCAGAAACAATGATAGCATCCGGATCGTATGAAAGGAAATAAGCCTTCCACGGTTTATCCGTACATTTGTTAATGATATTTTCAACCAATTGCGAGATAGCAGCGGAAATAGCTTTGTCGCTCAACGTTGCGTCAAAATCAGCTCTACCCCCTACGCCCAAAGTGGACTTTGTTTTCAGTTCGGCATCGCCTTTTGCCTCGTCCGAGTAAATAATCAATCCGGTTGAAGCATCCACCAAACGGATACTGACAGCCGCTTCCACTATCTGAGTTTTAGTCGACGAGAAAACTCTTACATCTCCTACGTTCTTACGACCAAACTCTGTAATAGAACCCAATATTAAATAATCGGCTCCTAGTTTCTGGAATCCGCCCTCAGTAGCTTTGGATTCCTCCATCAATTTATCCAAATCATTACGTTCCAGTAATAAGAATTTTCCCGAAGCAGCCAGTTTTGCCGAAAGAATATCGAGTGCCTGTTTACCCATCGGGTCATTATTCTTATCGTAGAAAAGTCCTTTGGCGTATTGGGTTTCGTTGCTGAACCGGCTGATTGCAACCTTCCGTTTTAACCCTTTTGTAGATTCAGCCTGCGTTGAAGCTTGAGGCTCCACCTCTACCACCTTACGCTGTGCATATACACCGGATACGCACCAACATAATAAAAGCAAGATAATAATGTTCTTCATATTGCTGTAAAATTTAGTGTTTTAGCTATACTCGCAAATATAACTTTTTTATTAAAATTACTTATTAGAAATACTTATTTTTCGTAGACTTTATTTCCTGCCACATAGGTGGCGACAATATTACGGTCGTCGCCAGTTATTTGCAGTCCGAAAAGTTTATTTTCGAGTGTCCATTTGTCATTTCTCGTCAAATACTCTTTCCTTAATTGTTGTGCCGGAGTCGCAGCATCATCCAATACAATGAAATCAGCGAATCTGTCCTTCTCAAAAGTTCCTGTTTCATGGTCTATCTGTAGTGCAATAGCAGTACCCAACGTACATTTATATAATAGCTCCAATGCAGATACGGAATAACCGTTCAACTGTTGGACTTTATACGCCTCTCCCATCGTACGCCACATAGAGAAAGAGGTACCGCCCCCCACATCGGTAGCCAATACGTTGTACACATTAGTCCGGTCCGCCTGATGCATATCAAACAAACCACTACCCAGAAACAGGTTTGATGTTGGACAATGGGCTATAATAGAACCAGCCTGTGCCACACGTTCCAATTCCGAAGGAGAAAGATGAATACAATGACCGAACACCGTATGGTCCGCCACCAATCCGGCACGTTCATAAACTTCCAAATAATCGGAACAATCCGGAAATAAATCGAGTGTGCTGGCAATTTCTTCTTTATTTTCTGACAGGTGCGTCTGGATATATGTATCCGGGTATTCCTTATGCAAAGCACCGGCTTTCAATAATTGTTCAGGCGAAGAAGTTATAGCAAAACGAGGGGTTATCACATACCGGTTACGACCTTTATTATGCCATTCTTCAATCAATTTCCGGCTATCATCTATCCCCGTATCTGCCGTATCAGTCAATCCGTCCGGAGCATTTCTATCCATCAAGACTTTTCCTGTCAGCAAACACATATCCCACTCGGAAGCAACACTAAATAATGCAGATGCAGAACAGGCATGAACCGTGGAATAGGCCATACAGGCTGTCGTCCCATTCCTGAACAACTCGCTCACAAAAAAGCGGGCTGTCTTTTCCGCCTGTTCCGGAAAAACAAATTCCTGTTCTGCCGGAAAAGTATATCCCTCCAGCCAGTCCAATAACCGGCAGCCATACATACCAAGCACTTCCGACTGGGGATAATGGATATGCGCATCTATCAATCCCGGCATAATTAACCGGCCCGTATAATCGGTCACCTCTGCTGATTCGCCATAGCGTTTCTTCATTTCATTAAATGGTCCGACATCTACTATACGTTTCTGATGTACTACCAGAGCGCCATCCGGAATATAGCGATAGTTTTTCCACCCCGCTTTAGGTGATAGCAAAAAATAAAATACATCACCACGGAATAATTGTATTTGAGTTCTCATATTTATTCATCTTTTACCGGTTCAACATGTAAATTTATGTGGGTACCTGCACCGAATTTAGTACGTAATTTATTCTCAATCTCCCGGGTCATTTCATGTGCATGCCTCACTGGCATTTTTCCATCCACACGGATATGTACCTCAATGGCAATATCATTTCCGATACGGCGGGTACATAAATTATGAGGATTCTTCACCTCCGGAGTTTCACTGATGATGGTAAGAATATCGTCTTCTACTTCTTTTGGCAAAGATTTCTCCAGCAAATCGTTAATAGCAGGAAGAATTAACTGGAACGATACTTTTATAATCAATATACTCACAATAACAGCAGCTATAGGGTCCAGCACCCGCCAATTATCACCCAATAAGATAGCACCACCGATACCCAAAGCCGTACCGACAGACGATAAAGCATCCGAACGGTGATGCCATGCATTTGCAATCGTTGTCTGGCTGTTCTCCTTTTTTCCTACATGGACTGTAATCCTGTAAAGCAACTCCTTTATAAGGATAGATACAAAAGCGGCAATCAGAGCAATCATCCGAGGAGCTTCCAATTCTTCACCTCTAAAATAGAAGCCGATAATTTTGTTCGCTCCCTCCCAGAAAAGCCCGACGCCCACACAAAGCAGAACAATCCCGATAATGGATGTTGCCAACGTTTCATATTTCCCATGCCCATAATCGTGGCTTTCATCTTTCGGTTTGGATGAAATATTAATGAATATCAGCACAATAATATCCGTCACAAAATCCGATAACGAATGCACAGCATCGGCTATCATAGCACTACTATGTCCTACCACTCCTGCTATAAACTTAAAAACCAGCAGCACAAAGTTCGCAATCGACCCGAGTATGGTAACACGTATGATTTTATTCTTTCTTGTCTCCATTAAAAAGGCTTTATATATAGCCCCAAATTTACATGTTTATTTTGCAATAATCGAAAAAAAAGTAATCCGGATAATATTATCTGTAATTTGTATACAAACGGTTCGGAGAAATCAGGATATTTTTGCCTTATCAAAAAAAGAGGCTTACTATAATAAAAAGAATAAAGGTATGAGCAAGAACGTTTTAATATTATCATCCAGCCCCCGTAGAGGAGGTAATTCGGATTTGCTATGTGATGAATTTCTAAAAGGTGCACACGAGGCTGGCAATCAGGTGGAAAAAATCTTCCTGAAAGACAAGACAATCAATTATTGTACAGGATGTAGCGTATGCAGCATGTATGGCAAACCTTGTCCCCAGGAAGACGATGCTGCCGGAATTATAGATAAAATGATTGCCGCAGATGTGATTGTAATGGCTACCCCTGTTTATTTCTATACAATGAGCGGGCAAATGAAAACAATGATCGACCGCTGTTGCGCCCGTTATCTGGAAATCAAAAACAAAGAGTTTTATTTTATCATTGCTGCTGCCGAAAATAATAAACAAATGATGGAACGCACCATCGACGGTTTCCGGGGTTTTCTGGATTGTCTGGAAAATCCTGTTGAGAAAACAACTATCTATGGCATCGGTGCATGGAAAGTCGGAGAAATCAAAGATACTCCGGCAATGCAAGAAGCCTATGAAACCGGAAAAAATGTGTAAATAATATCAAGCAGGGCAAGAATAACAAAAAGATTATGTTACTCTTGCCTTGGATTCATTATCCCATCATCCATAACCATGCCTCTTTGATTAATAAATCGTTCGTATTAAAAAAGACTCTCAACTATCTGATTATACTTCTATCAAATCACCAGTTCTAAAAGTGGGAAAGTCATACTATTTCAAAATTCTGCAACAAATAGGTATGTCATCAAATAAGAAATCAACCTAAGTTTCTTATTTTATTTTTATTCATCATAACACCAATGGTTAAAAAGGTGCATCGTCAAATACGATCTTTCATTGTTTTGTATTGTACATATACTGCTCACATTTGGAGAAGCTCCTGTTTTCGCAAACACATTCCTTTTACTGGTACGAACTGGTCTATGTTATATAACATTATAAAATTAACCATACCAGTTCGTATCAGTTTGGAAATAATATTTATATTTGCGGTGTCACAATTGAGGATAAGGGGATAAGAGAAAAAACAAACAATAAAACTTTGTAACAAATTAATAACCTTTAAAATGTTTTGCCTATGGTATAAAAGTAAAAAGTTTTATACACAAACAGGAAAAGTCATAATACTTAATCTAAAGTAATATATGGCCATCCTTAAATTTCTAATATTAATAAAACACGATCATTGTATGGAACAAATTCGTACGGGGAATATACAATCCCTTTTAAACTCACACAACAAAACAGCTCGAACAACAACGTTAGCTTTAATTGCACCCTTCTTTTTTATCACGGGTGTATTCGCTTCAGAATCCCAAGGTATAGTTAATAATGGGATACAGGAAACAAACATCACACAACAGAAAATTCAGACTATCACTGGTAAGGTTATCGATAAAAACGGTGAACCGATTATCGGTGCTAATGTTCTGGTAAAAGGAACAACAAACGGAACTGTGACCGATGTTGACGGTAATTACACATTGGAGGTTCCAGAAAACGCTGTTCTCCAAATATCATATATCGGATATTTGACACAGGAACTTCCTGTGTCAAATAGAACAGTGATCACTGTTCGCCTGGTAGAGGATACACAAAGTTTGGATGAAGTAGTCGTAGTAGGTTACGGAACTCAGAAAAAAGGTGAAATTGCCAGTGCCATTTCAAGTGTAAAATCGGATAACTTCGTAAAAATACCAACGACAGATGCAGCCCAATTAATCCGAGGACAAGTCGCTGGTTTAAATGTGGTAACACCAGATGCCAACCCTGTAGGCAAATCTCAGATTACATTACGTGGTGCCGGTACTTTGAAATCTTCTACTACCCCTCTGATCTTGATAGATGGTGTGCCGGGCGATATGGATACGGTATCTCCGGATGCGATCGAACAGATCGACATTTTAAAAGACGGTTCTGCCGCCGCTATCTATGGTACACGAGGAACCAACGGTGTTATCCTGATCACAACAAAGAATGCCAAAGGTGAAATGCCGACAGAAATAGATGTAAATGCATATCTGGCCACTCAGCAGATAACCCGCCGACTCTCTTTCTTTGATGCGGATGGTTATCGTAACTTGGTTGCCCAAGGTAAGCCGGGCACACAAGATGACGGATCATCAACAGACTGGCTGGATGAGGTGATGCAGACTCCTTTGACACAGATCTACAACATATCTTTACGCGGCGGCAGTAAGAATACGAATTACGTAGCTAGTTTCGAATACCGTGGTATAGAAGGTATCATGAAACGGACCAAGAATCAGATGTACTATCCACGTGTAGACCTTACCCACCGTATGTTTAATAACAAATTAAAAATTACTGCACATTTAAGCGGTTATAAGCAAACTTACTTTGCCGGTTCGGATGATGATAATGGTTTCAATAAGGAAGTTTACCGTAATGCTATCACATATAATCCCACTACTCCGGTAAAAGATGCAGATGGCAAATGGTCTGAAAGCCCATCAAAAACCGACTATTTGAATCCTGTAGGATTGATAGAAGAAGTAGAAGGTGAAAACCAGGCAACCAACCTGCGTATGCATGCTTCCGCATCATTTACTCCAATAGAAGGATTAGAGTTAAAGTATCTGGTATCTTCAAACAACTACAATCAGGTACGCGGTTATTATGAGACGACAAATCATATCGCCTCCTACAAAAACGGTAGAACCGGTTTTGCTTCACGAGGCACCAAGCGGAAAGTTGACGACATGTCGGAACTTACGGCTTCATACCGCAAGACCATCAAAGATCATACATTCAATATACTTGCGGGTTATAGCTGGATGCGTACAAACTGGCAGTTCTACTGGATGCAGAACTTCAACTTCCCATCAGACGATTATACGTACAACGGCATGGGAACAGGACAAGCCTTGAAAGACGGACGTGCCAATGAATATTCCGAACAAAAGGAAAATAAACTGATCGGATATTTCGGCCGCTTCAACTATAGCTACAAAGGTAAGTACATGCTTGCTGCCAGTATCCGACATGAAGGTTCTTCCAAGTTCGGTGCAAATCATAAATGGGGTAACTTCCCATCCGTATCCGCTGCATGGAGTATCAAGGACGAAGGATTTCTGGCAGACTCTAAACTATTTAGCCAGTTAAAATTACGTGCAGGTTACGGTATTACAGGTACAGAACCTAATGATCCGTATATGTCATTGAATACACTTGACTTCGGTACATACGTATATTATAACGGTAGTTTCATAAAAACAACCCGTCCGGGCTCAAATTCGAACTCTGACCTAAGATGGGAGAAAAAGAAAGAAACGAATATCGGTTTGGATTTAGGTTTCTTCGACGACCGCATTACCGCCACAATCGACTTCTATAACCGTAAAACAGAAGACTTACTGTGGGATTATAGCGTACCTACACCTCCATTCTTATATAGTAGAATGACTGCCAATGGTGGTTCTATACGTAACAGAGGTTTTGAGGTTTCAGTAACGGCTATTCCAGTTCAAACGCAAGACTGGCAATGGATAACTTCAATGAATTATTCGACCAATAAGAGTGAACTGCTGTCTTTATCAAGCGACCAATATGTATCAAACGACTATTCCGACCAAGGATTCCTGCCGGAACCTTTACAGATGGCTAGTCACCGCATTCAGGTAGGCGAACCGATCGGTAACTTTTATGGATACAAAAGCGTTGATATCGACGAGAACGGACATTGGATAATCCAGGGAGCCGACGGCAATCCCAAACCTATAGAAGACCAGGTTCCCGATGATAAAACGATTATCGGAAACGGTATTCCGAAACATTTCCTGAACTGGAATAACACCGTACGTTTCAAGAACTTCGATCTATCCGTGACTATGCGTGGTGCATTCGGGTTCGATATATTAAATACTCCTAGAATGCGTTTCGGAGTTCCTGTCATGTTATCCCGTGGTAATGTTCTTGAATCTTCTTTTGATAATGTATATGGAAAGAGACCTTTAGCTGACGATCAGGGAATACAATATGTCAGCTATTATGTAGAAAAAGGCAACTACTGGAAAATTGACAACCTGACACTAGGTTACACGATCAATTTCAATAAATGGCTGAAATCGCTGAGAGTTTACGGAACTATTTCCAACTTGGCAACCATTACTGGCTATTCCGGTATTGATCCGGAAGTAGGTATCAGCGGATTGGCACCAGGCCTTGATGATATCAGCCGTTATCCGGCAGCAAGAACGTATACATTAGGAGTCTCTGTTAAATTTTAATCGGAAATAAATATGAAAACATATATTAAAATAGCTGCACTTGTATTATGCACAGGAAGTTTTTTCAGCAGTTGCAGCAATAATCTGGACGAAAAAGTTTATTCGCTGGTAACTGAAGAAACCTATGATTACTCGCCAGAAGATTTTTCCCCCACTGTAGCCAGCGTATACAGTTACTTCCGTTTTATCGGACACGATAATTATTGGGCAACTCAGGAGTTAACTGGCGATTGTATCGTAAACCCGCCCAACTCATCCGGTTGGGACGACGGTGGTACTTATCGTATGTTACACTATCACAAATGGACTTCGGAACAGAACCACGTAAGAGTCATGTGGGAAAAATTTTATCAAGGTGTTATCTTGTGTAATACAGTGATTGACCAGATTGAAAACGGAATACTCCCGGCACCATCGGATGAGGAAAAACAGAAAGGACTCGCTGAATTAAGAGCAGTCAGAGCATATTACAATTGGTTGATCTGTGACAACTTCGGAGATGCCCCATTGCTGAAAGAAAGAACATCTGAACTGCCGGAAAAGAGTCCACGCAAAGACATCTACCAGTTCATTGTGGATGAATTGAAAGAAGTGATTCCTAACTTGGATGAAGAACAAGGCGGCAACATGTACGGTCGCATGAACAAATGGGCTGGAATGACTCTATTGGCTAATGTTTATCTAAATGCAAAGGTCTATATCGGTGAAGAACACTGGCAGGACTGCCTGGAGATATGCGACCAAATTATAACAACCAGTCCATGTGAATTGTCTGAAAACTATAACGCTTCTTTCCGTGCGACAGGAACTGAAAACTCTAAGGAGATACTGTTCACAATTCCATTCGACAAAACGTTGGCTGGCGGACAATCCATGCACATGTTCTCCTGGCATGGTGAGTTGCAGAAAAAATTCAAGTTAGAAGCAACTCCATGGGGAAGCGGTGCCGGAATGGCTCTGACACAATTCATCGATACTTATGATGAAGACGATACCCGTCTTACAGATACATGGCTTATGGGTGACCAGTATACTCCCGAAGGAGAACTGTTATTGTGTACTTACGACATGAAAGGCCAGCCGCTCTCTTATATCAAAGATGTAAAAGACGGTCATTATACCAATGAAACAGACGGATATCGTATGTTTAAATTCGAAGTACCGGCAGGGACTACAGGATCATCTGATACAGACTTCCCTTTACACCGTTATTCAGAAATACTATTGATGAAAGCAGAATGCCTGTTGCGGTTGGGTAAACCCGGTGCCGGCGATTTGGTCACAGAGGTACGTAGACGTAACTTCAAAGACAATCCGAATAAAGCAGTCGTTACTGACAATGACCTGAAAGCTAACAGCAGTTACCAATATGGTACGGTAGTCAACTATGTCAATCAGCATGACGGAGACCAGTCTCCTATCGAATTCGGTCGTTTGCTGGATGAGCTGGGTTGGGAATTTTCATGGGAAATGCACCGCCGTAGAGATTTGATTCGTTTTGGTATCTATACGAAGAAAAACTGGTTGTCTCATGATGCATCAGGCGAAGGCGATTATCGGACGGTATTCCCTATTCCTGAATCCGCTTTAACATCTAATCCGCAGTTGACACAGAACCCGGATTATACATCCAAGTAGTTTAAATCCTGACTACATGATATGCATTTAAATTAATTGTAAGAGGAAGTGTCAGAAGTACCCTGTCCCTGTGCTTGCCACAGGGGCAAAAGGCTTTTGATACATCCTCTTATTTTACTGATTGCAAACAACCAATCATGAAAAGACTACAAATATATAAGCTAACCGCCATACTGTTGCCATTCTTTATTCTGATGGTAATAGAGTTAGGTATGCGTGCCGGAGATTATGGCTACGACACCCGGCTATTCACAACTGATGAAGATACACGCTTCTGGGTAATGAACCATGAAGTCTCTCAAAAATATTTCACAGTCAGCCAAAACGCCACAATCGGTAACCAAGAGACATTCTATAAAGTAAAACCAGCCGGAACCCTCCGTTTCTTCGTCCTGGGAGCTTCTTCCGCAATCGGTTTTCCCTATATGCATAATGGAGCCTTTCCACGGATGCTCACATATAAACTTCAATTCTTATTCCCTGACAAAAACATCGAAATCATCAATGTATCGCTAACGGCAATCAACACATATACCTTATACGATTTCTCCCGGCAAATCGTGAACTACCAGCCGGACGGTATCCTGATTTATGCCGGACATAACGAATATTACGGAGCTTTAGGTGTAGCCTCTTCCAGCCGGCTCGGACAAGATCACCGCCTTATAGAACTTACGCTTGCAGCCAAAGAGCTCAAATTAGTGCAGGGACTTACCCGGCTGGCTGAAAAACTGCGTCCGGAAAATATAGTAACAACCAATCAGGATCTGACCTTGATGGAACGGATGGCAGCTCATCAAACAATCCCCTACGGCTCGAAAGCATATACTGACGGAATCGAACAGTTCGACAGGAACCTCGGCAAAATGCTTCATCTGTTCCAAAAACATCATATACCGGTTTTTATCGGAACCCTTGCCTGCAACCTGAAAGATCAGGCACCGCTGGGCAAAGAGGTTACTATCCCCTATAATGCCCAAGAAGAATACGAACAAGGAGAACAGGCATATACATGGAAACAATACTCTAAAGCATTACAACATTACAAACTATCCAAAGAATACGATCCACTTCGTTTCCGGGCACCTGAAACATTCAACAATATCATACAAAGATATGGAGAAGAACTCGATAATGTACACGTCGTCGATGTCTACAAACGGTTTGCCGACAACTCGCCCAATGGTATCATCGGAAAAGAATTGATGCTCGAGCATGTCCATCCGAATCTTACAGGCCAACGGCTTATTGCCGAAACATTCTACGAGGTTCTTTCCAGGCATTTCTTCAAAGAAAAGAAGATGCAACCATCCGGCCATGAAATTAATCTGACCGATTATCCGGTAACCCCTTTCGACTCTATCTACGGGGATCTGGTCATTGCACAACTCAAACAGCAATGGCCTTTCAACGAAACCCCGGACACACTTAAATATGACAAGAAAAGCATTGAATACCAAACAGCCGCTCTATTCTTCACCCGGAAAATAAACTGGGGACAAGCCATGCAGCGTCTGAACAACCATTACATCACATCGAAAGACCTACCCAATGCTTTGCGGATCGTCGAACAAATGTGCCTTGAGTTACCTCATGAAAAGATATTCCGTCAACAAGCCGGCTCGCTCGCCATTCAACTCGAAGAAAAAGAAAAAGCAGCCTATTACTTTAATAAAGCAAAGCAGCCATGACAAACAGAAAACAAAATATGGAATTCGGCATTGTCCTCGCGTTGACACTGGTTATTATATCGGCCTACTGCCAAATAGCATTAACCGTACCAGTTATGATAGCTCTCGTAATAACTCTGGTGGCCCCGAAAATATATGCCCCGTTTACCTGGTGCTGGTTCCGGTTGAGTGATCTGCTGGGCCTCGTTGCCACACGCTGCATTCTTTTCGTTTTATTTTTCATGATAATAACACCGATCGGAATACTTCGCCGCCTGATGAAAAAAGACACATTCCATCTGAAACAATTCGGTAAAGGTTCCGGTAGTACATTTATCGAACAGGAAAAGAAGTTCAACGTTCAGGATTTAGATAAACAATATTAATACAATAAGACTATGGTCGACTTCATAAAAGAATTTTTCAGCTTTCTGATTACCCGGAAGAAATATTGGTTGATACCGATAGTTATCATCCTCTTATTACTTTCTTTACTCATTGTAATCTCGCAAGGGACAGCCCTGGCACCGTTCATTTACTCCATCTTTTAGTACGATGACCGTTATACTTGGCATATCCGCATTTTACCACGACAGCGCTGCCGTCTTACTAATAGACGGGAAGCTGGTTGCCGCTGCACAGGAAGAACGTTTCACCCGGCAAAAACATGATGCCTCCTTTCCCCGCCATGCAATCAGATATGTATTGCAGGAAGCCGGTATAAAAGGAGAAGAAGTCACCCAAGTTGCTTTCTATGAGAAACCTTTTATTAAGTTCGAACGCCTCCTGGAAACCTATCATGTATTTGCTCCAAAAGGTTTCGGGAGCTTTGTCAGAGCAATACCTCTCTGGATAAAAGAAAAGTTATATATAAAGAAGTCACTGCGTGAAAACCTACAGCAATGGGGTATTCATGCCGCTATCTTTTTCCCGGAACATCATTTGTCGCATGCAGCCAGTGCCTTCTACCCTTCTCCTTACCGGGAAGCAGCGATACTGACGGTAGATGGTGTAGGCGAATGGGCTACAACAACCATCAGTAAAGGATGCGGAAATACAATCACACAACTCCGGGAACTGCAATTTCCGCATTCATTGGGTCTGCTGTATTCAGCTTTTACCTATTACTGCGGCTTCAAGGTCAATAGTGGAGAATATAAGCTGATGGGATTAGCCCCTTATGGTAATAATTCACCAATGGCTCAGGAGTATATCAATAAGATAAAAACACATCTGATCGATATACGTGATGACGGTTCTTTCTTGCTCAACATGGACTATTTCAACTATGCGACAGGGCTGACAATGACTAATTCCTCTGCCTGGCAGCGGCTCTTCGGTATCCCTCCGCGTCAACCGGAAAGTGAAATATCGCAGCCTTACATCGATATGGCATATGCAATCCAGTATGTAACCGAAGAAGTTATGTTAAAACTGGCAGCCACGGCACGTACTATAACCGGGGCTGATCATCTGGTGCTGGCAGGTGGTGTCGCCCTGAACTGTGTTGCCAATGGCAAAATAAAGAAAAACAATATCTTCAAAGATATATGGATCCAACCGGCTGCGGGAGATGCAGGAGGAGCCATTGGAGCAGCCTTTGCCGTCTGGCATATTGTACTGGGAAAAGAACGTGCGGAGATAAAGACAGATCTTATGTCCGGCACCTATCTTGGCCCGGCTTTCACTGATAATGATGTAGAAAACCTTATCCGTAAAACCGGGGCATACGCTGAATATCTATCCCAGGAAAACTTATATCAGCAGACAGCCGGCTTATTAAGTAACGGAGCTATCGTCGGTTGGTTCCAGGGACGTATGGAGTTTGGTCCCAGAGCGCTAGGCAACCGTTCTATCCTGGCTGATCCCCGCAATACGGATGTGCAACGTAAACTGAATCTTGAAATTAAGAACAGAGAAAGTTTCCGTCCCTTTGCCCCCAGCGTACCAGAGGAAGACTGCAGGAAATATTTTGAGACAGATGCCCTCTCCCCTTATATGCTGATCGTAGATCAAGTCAACTCCAACCAGCTCACGCCCCTACCGAAGGCATATAATAATATGCCGTATATGGAAAAACTATATACCGTACGGTCGTCCTTACAGGCAATTACCCATGTCGATTTCTCGGCAAGGATTCAAACAGTATCTGAGCAAACCAATCCGGTATATTACAAACTATTGCAAGCATTCAAACAAAAAACAGGTTGTAGCGTATTGGTTAATACCAGCTTCAATGTAAGGGGTGAGCCTATTGTCTGTACACCTGAAGATGCCTACCGGTGCTTCATAAACACCGGGATGGATTATCTCGTTATCGGAAATTTTTTATTTAATAAAAAGAATAACAAAAATAATATCTAACTTTAAATTAAAAAAACATGAAACAGTACTTATTACTACCGCTCGCCTGCTTCGTCCTATCAGGATGCCAGGAGCAACCAGCTAAAGAAACACCTTTCAAGATGATTGAACAGGTTGATTTCTCCCATGTAAAAATAACTGATAATTTCTGGTCGCCACGCCTCAAAAGTCATGTAACGACAACTCTTCCTGTCTGCATCGATCAGATCGAGAACCAGACAGGCCGTATCCGGAACTTTGAAAATGCAGCCAAAGGGGAAGGTAAACATTCCGGTATTTTCTTCGACGACTCCGATGTGTATAAAGCTCTTGAAGGAATGGCTTACAGCCTTATCAACAACCCCGATCCGGAACTTGAAAAGAAAGCGGATGAATGGATCGATAAATTCGCCGCTGCCCAGCAACCGGACGGTTATATCAATACGTTCTATACATTGACCGGGCTCGATAAACGCTGGCGTAATATGGATAAACACGAAATGTATTGTGCCGGTCATATGATCGAGGCTGGCGTCGCCTACTATCAGGCTACCGGAAAGCGTAAGCTGTTGGACGTCTGCATCCGCATGGCCGACCATATGATGAGCTTGTTCGGTCCTGATAAACGCCATTGGGTACCCGGACATGAAGAAATAGAGTTAGCCCTCGTCAAATTGTATCAGGTAACCAACGAAAAGAGATACCTCGACTTTGCTAACTGGTTGATTGAAGAGCGTGGACACGGACACGGAACAATGGGTGGCGAAGGTAACTGGAACCCATTCTACTACCAGGATGAAAAACCCGTACGTGAAATGACGGATATCGCCGGTCATGCCGTACGCTGCATGTACCTGTATTGCGGAATGGCGGATGTCGCTGCCTTAAAGAAAGACACAGGTTATGTGGAAGCATTGAACCGCCTGTGGGACGATGTCGTTTACCGCAATATGTATATCACGGGCGGCATCGGTTCTTCCCGTCATAACGAAGGCTTCACAGAAGATTATGATCTCCCGAACCTGGATGCTTATTGCGAAACATGTGCCTCTGTCGGTATGGTTTACTGGAACCAGCGGATGAATCAGTTTACCGGAGATGCCAAATATATTAATGTGCTGGAACGTTCGATGTATAACGGAGCCCTTGCCGGTACTTCCCTGGCTGGCGATCGTTTCTTCTATGTAAATCCGCTCGAATCGAAAGGTGACCATCATCGCCAGGCCTGGTACGGTTGTGCTTGCTGTCCGAGCCAGATTTCGCGTTTCCTGCCTTCTATCGGTAATTATATTTATGGTACCTCCCACAATGCTATCTGGGTCAACCTTTATATAGGAAACGAAGCGGCGTTTAAAGTGGATGGAAAAGAGATTAAATTACATCAGGAAACCAATTATCCGTGGGACGGTGCAGTAAAACTGACCGTATCAACTTCCTCTCCGGTAAAAAAAGAAATGCGCCTTCGCATACCGGACTGGTGTAAACAATATACCCTTTCAGTGAATGGAACAGAAACCAAAGCTCCCATAGAAAAAGGTTATGCAGTGCTTAACAGTAATTGGAAAGATGGAGATATAATTGTCCTGAATATGGCAATGCCTGTTGAAGTTGTAGCTGCCGATCCAAGAGTAAAGGGAAATATTGGAAAACGAGCTATTCAACGTGGCCCACTGGTATATTGTATGGAAGAAACGGATAATACCAAAGACTTTGACAAGTTAGCCATATCCCCGGCAACTTCTTTCAACAATCGCTTCGATGCTTCCTTATTAAATGGAGTTGTAGCCATCCAGGCCAATAACGGAGACCAGAAAATATCACTTATCCCCTATTATTCATGGGATAATCGCGAAGCCGGAAAAATGAAAGTCTGGTTAGATTATAAGGAATAAAACAAACTGACGCCCCTCCCGAAAACTATCGGTTGATATACAAATGCTTTCAGGAGAGGCGAAAGTAAAACAATTACTACAAAAAGAGAAGGCATCTCAAAATGAATGCCTTCTCTTTTTGTTTTTCCGCCAGTTTATGATAGACATGCACACAAAAACCCTTGGGTTCTCAGTGCGTTGCGTCCAAGAATAAAAAATGTCGGCGAACTGCCGACCGCATTCGATTGATTAAATCAATCCCTCCGAAGGCATTCCAAGGCAGAATACAGTGCCATAAAACAGCTTCGTCCATATACGGAAGCAGGAAACGGCACTGTATTCCCTCTCCGTATCGGTACGAAAGCAGGACATAGCACTATTTTATACCTCCGTAGCAGTACGGAAGCACTAAATAGCACTAAAAAGCCCTTCCGTACCGATACGGAACGTTTTGGATTTGCGCATTTTTCAATCGGCCGGAAACCCAATAATATATTCCTATTTAACCGGTATCCAAACCTTATACGGATTTCCTTCCGTGCGGTTTCCTACAGCATAATATGGAATAGCCGATACAGCGACTTCCTGTGCTTTCGCATTCAATGCCTTTCCTTTTACTACATTTACTCCGTTAAGAAGTCCCGGATTGTAATCCATCGACATCGGAACGTTTGTTTCCAGTTTAAGCTCAGACAAACCTTTATTGTCGCAACCTTCCAGGCAATATACAATCGGGCCGGCAGCAATGGCAACCATACCTTTCAGGTTCTCTACCGCTTCATTTGCTTTGATAACACGAGGTTGCATCGGCAAAGACAATTCGACCTTATCCCCTTTCGCCCATTTACGGTTAATGGCGGCATAACCATTCTGAGGGTTAATGGCTACAGGCTCTCCGTTCACTTTCAACTCTACAGACTGCTTCAGGTTAGATGAATACAAACCATACGGGTTTTCTATTCCCCTCGCCCATCCCGGAATACGGACATTCAATGTGAAAGTCGACTCTTTTTCCGGATTGACAGATAGGGCGATCGCACCGTCCCACGGATAATTGGTTTCCTGCTTTAGCTGGACATTTGTCTTTCCGGCTTTTATCCGGGTTTCGCTACCGATAAAGAGATTGATATAGATTTCATCCCCCTTATGGGAATAAATGAAACCAGGCAAGGCCGATACGATCTTCAGGAACATCGGCGGACAGCAAGGGCAGCCATGCCATTCCCAACGCCCGTGCTTTTCTGCATTCAATGGATTTTGATAAGTATAGTTTACACCCGAAAGTGAAATACCTGTCAGCACATTATTATATACGACACGTTCCAGTTCATCCATATATTTGGCATCTCCCGTCAGCTCGTTCATACGCTGGCTGAAGAAGCCGGCACCTACGGCTGCACAGGTTTCCAGGTAAGCGTCGGTTGGAAGGAAGTAATCTTCACCGAACTTTTCATCGAAATGAACAGCACCTACTCCACCGGTCACGAACATACGGCGGCCAGCCATATTATCCCAGAGCCGCTGAACCGTATTGATATATTCAGGAGATCGATTTTCGAGTGCAGCTGTGGCAATACCCGTTGCCAGTAGAGTTGCACGGACAGCATGGCCTTCGATCGTTTGCTGTTGGAAAACAGGGATGGAGTCTTGCGCATAATCCCCCCAGGTAGGACGAAGGTGCGTACCATATTCCGGGTTATTATATTTTGCATCTCTGATCCACTGCTCGGCAACCGGATTCCCCCAGGTTCCCCACAAAGGATAACCACAATGATGGCCTCTGTTTTCAATCCAGAATTTAGCTAATTCATAGTAATTGTCTTCTTTGACAGGGACATTAATCTTAGTTTTCAGCTCCGGATTGCTTTTATATAGCCAATACAATTTAACCAGCGGTTCTTCCGGGCCGGAATGGGCAGGTACTACGTTTTTCTTAGGTTCCGGTCCCATAGTGTCGTACATCATATTTGCAAAACGGGTGGCAACTTCCAGTAACTTTGTTTTCCCGGTTGCATTATAATAATGTATACCGGCCTCAACCAACATACCGGCATTATAGACATCATGCTGCCAGCGCAGCATACCGCCGTTTTCCCCCCAGCGATGATCTGATTCCATCAACTGGGTATAGGTATTGATATACCCATCTGTTTCCGATGCTTGTGCACTTGCGATACGGTCGATATAACCATCCAGGCGTTTCTCCATTCCGGCATCGGGATTAGAGGAGATAAAGTCGGATATACCGCGTATCGTTTCGTACACCAGGCCGTCGAACCAGGGAGCACCTGCATGTTCGTTGATGTCTCTTTTGCCCTGGGCTACCAGGTCGAAATTGCGGAAAGTATCGTGTAGTTTACATTCCTTGGCATCATGGATATGCTTACCTTCGAATTTGTCGAGGACATCATTGGCAGTTACCTGCCGCCATTGCTCAAATTTTGGACGCCAGAAGGCATCCTGTACTTTTACTTCATTCACTTTCTGGAATTCTATATTCCGGTTTTCATTATCCACCTTGTTTTCCGGTGAACATCCGGTACCGAGCAAAGCCAGTGCCGGAAGAAGTAGTGTATGTATTTTCATACGTTTGTTTATTAATTATTTAACATCAAATTTATATACGCAGATATGTTTGTATTGTTCGCCCGGCATCAGCACAGTCGAAGGGAATGACGGCTGGTTGGGACTATCGGGGAAATGTTGCGTTTCCAAAGCCAGTGAAGCACGATGGTTATAATGTTTACCCTGTTTACCTGCCATCGAACCGTCGAAGAAGTTACCACCATAGAATTGTATACCCGGCTCGGTTGTCCATACTTCCATGTATCTGCCTGAAGCCGGCTCATAAACAGTAGCAGCCAATTCCAGTTCGTTAGCCGTCTTACGGTTCAGTACCCAGTTGTGATCATAGCCATGGCCGTAAGCCAGTTGCTGGTAATCATCGTTCACTCTTTTGCCGATAGGTGTCGCTTTACGGAAGTCCATCGGAGTATTGTCCACACTGGCCAGTTCGCCTGTGGGGATCAGTACTTTATTGACGGGAGTAAATTTATCCGCACAGAGCATCAATTCGTGATCGTTGATCGTTCCGTTCCCCGCACCATGCAGGTTGAAGAAAGAGTGATGGGTCAGGTTAACGACAGTCTTCTTGTCTGTAGTTGCTTCATGGGTAATGATAAATTCATTCTTGTCTGTCAGCTGATAAGTCATCTTTACGGCCAGATTGCCGGGATAACCTTCTTCACCGTCCCTCGACAAGTAAGTAAATACCAGAGTCTGCCCGTCTACCTGCTTAGTGTCCCAGACAACCATATCGAAACCCATTGTTCCGCCGTGCAGGCTGTTCGGGGTATCATTGACCGGCAGCTGGTATTGTTTGCCGTCCATTGTAAATTTACCTTCTGCAATACGGTTGCCGTAACGTCCGATAGTTGCACCCAGGAACCGTTCGCCTTTGAAATGGATATAGGCATCGACATTATCATGCCCCAGTACAATGTCGGTGAACTTGCCGTTTTTATCGGGAGCCCATATCTCGACTACTCTTGCCCCGAAGTTGGTGACGGCTATCTCAACGCCATTTTTATTACTCAGATAGTATAAATCTGTTTGTTTTCCGTCTACAGTTGTTTGAAAATCGGCTCTGTTCAGGCCGGAATGACGGGCTTGTCCATCTTGCATGTTTATCATAAATAAAAGAATTAAGAATAATGTTTGTTTCATTTGAATAGGTATTTAATCGTTATTTTACTGCCGTATCTTACATCCGAATATACCTCCGGCAATATTTCCCGGAAGGGCACGAAGTTTAACAGTGACCTTCTCCTTCCCTTTTGTCAGAGTGGCGGGGATAGGATAAGGATGGTCGATAAACAGATCGAACGTCTCTGTACGGAGGCTGTGTTCAGCAATACGGGTATCGTCTACAAAGATTTCGAACTGACGGTTTCCGCCATCGGTACTGTGATATGTGAGAACCAGCTCCATCGGCTTATCGGGGATTACCTTCATGTCGTATGAGAACCAACCGTCCTCGGCATCGCGCCATCCTCCGGATTTATCGGCACGGGTGTTCTCTCCCTTCAGGTTATGGGCTTTTTCCGACTCCTCGTTGCTGATTAAGACCTCGTCCACTATCCGCAGTTCCTCATGCAGGTTGGAAACAATCTTTTCTCCACTCCTTGGGAGCCAGACTTTCATCTCGCCTGCTCCACGATAAGCACGGGCATAATAAGGGATGAAAGTTATAAGAGCTTCTTCTTCCCTGACATCCTTTGCATCTGCGGAAACGGTATATTTCTTTCCGGTAGCTTCTATCGTATAAATACCGTTTACTAGATCGGGACGGCTTTTTACTTTATAAGAAGTATTTTCAGGTAAAGAGAGGTTACGGACTTCACCGTTGTTGTCGGCAAATTCAGCACAATATACCAGCGGGCCGCGTTCTATGGCAACCAGACCATCGTTTGCCTTAACGGCCTCATGGGCAATCACCTGTCTGGGTTCCATCGGGAAAGAGATTGTTATTTTATCGCCTTTCTTCCACTTATTTTCGATTACGGCATATCCTTTCTCTTTCTGATAATTGCAGGGAACGCCGTTCAGAAGGATTTGAGTCTGTCCTTTCTGTTTCCCGACAAAACGGTATAAATCTGAGGGGACGACACTACCTTCCGCCCAACCTGGAATACGGATCTTCAGGTTGAAGTCGTTTGTCTCAACCGGGTCTACAATAATATCGATATTGCCACTCCACGGATAATCGGTTTGTTGCTCCAGCAAAACTTTGTGCCCGTTAAACTGTACCTCGCTGGAACTTCCGACAAAAAGATTGGCATAAATAGACTGGTTGTCGACTGCATAAATATATCCAGGTACGGCAGGAATAAAACGTGACAAGTTCGTCGGACAGCAGGAACAATCGAACCATAAGCTACGTTCCTGTCCATTCTTATTCGTTTCCAGCACATTCGGATAAAAGAACTTATCTCCGCTGATAGAAATGCCGCTTAATACGGTATTATACAGCGAACGTTCCAGTACGTCGATATATTTTGAATCTCCATGTAGCTTAAACATGCGCAAGTTGAACATGCAGTTTGCAATCGATGCACAAGTTTCACAATAAGCAGTAGCGTTAGGCAATTCGTAATTCTTGCCGAATGCTTCATTATTGGCTGTCGAACCGAGTCCACCGGTAATATACATCTTCTTGCTGACAATATTATCCCAGATAGTATCGATAGCATTCAGATAAGCTTTATCCTGCATATGCAAAGCTATATCAGCCATTCCCGAATACAGGTAGAGGGCACGGACAGCATGGCCTACTGCTTCTTTCTGTTCAGTGACAGGCAAATGATCCTGCCAATACATTCCGTTCTTACGTATGTCCTGTGATGTTTTATCAAAAACCTTATGTCCCCGGCTTTCAAGGAAATAACGGGATTGCTTCAGATATTTCTCATCGCCGGTAGCTTCGTAGAGCCTGACTAAAGCCATCTCAATCACTTCATGTCCCGGTGCGATCTTCAGCCCTCCTTCACGGAAGACGCTGCAGACAAGGTCGGCATTTTTTATTGCAACATCCAGCAGTGAACGCTTGCCGGTTGCATAATAGTATGCGATAGCAGCTTCGTAAAGTTCCCCGGCGTTGAATGTCTCATGGCTCAGATCCCAGTCCTGTACCCATCTCTCTTTCCCTACCCAGGGATGCAACGGATTGTTGATTGTATGGTTTGTAAAAAGATAGCCGTCAGGTTCCTGAGCAGAAGCTATAATTGCGATCACACTGTCCAGGTAAGCTTCCAGTTGCGGATTCTTCTTAACGGTCAACAGATATGAGGCACCTTCGGATATCTTATAGACCTCCGCATCATCAAACGGGAAAAAAGATTGGTATTTACCTTGTTTCAAACCACCTGCTATAGCGAAATTATCGATATAACCAGCTTTCTCGCTACGTTTGAAAGCATATGGGATCGTTACCGTCCGTATCGTATCAATACGGGGTGCCCAGAAATTATCCGTACAATGTACGGAAGTGAAAGGGACTTCATGTATCTTACTTTTCCCCTCATTTGCCGCTTTACCCTGAAAAGTACAGAGTAGAGCGATAAGGGCAAGGGAGATTGTCTTTTTCATGATATATTTATTAATATGAATTTTCATCGATTAAGTCAGCTCCTTTTGAATCTGCTCCAACGACTTGTTCTTAGTCTCCGGTAGTTTCAATGCGAAAAAGAAGCTGAACAACATCGCCACAGCAAAAAAACCGAAGATATACGTACCGCCTGTCACCAGGAATACCGGGAACATCCAGGATAAGATGGCATTCCATACCCAGTGCGTCATACTTCCGAAGACCTGCCCTTTCGAACGAACTGCCGTAGGGAATACTTCCGAGATCAATACCCAAATCACTGCTCCCAGTGAAACAGCAAAGAAAGCAATAAATCCCATCAGGCAAACGAGCATATAATATCCGGAGAAGTCATTCGTATAAAAGCCATAAGATACGGAAGCCAGCGATATGACCATACCCAAAGAGCCGACATACAATAAATTCTTCCGTCCAACCTTATCTATCAACACCATACCGATCATTGTAAATGTCAGGTTGGTAAGCCCGATAATGATAGACTGCATCATAGCTGAGTCATGGAATACACCGGAAAGTTCAAAGATACGGGGAGCATAATACAAAATCGAGTTAATCCCAGACAACTGATTGAACGTTGCTATAAAGAAAGCATACAAGAGAGGTTTCAGGTATTTACGCTGGAAAAGGCTCTCATTACTGCCGGTATCGCTGGAGAGAGATGCTTCTATCTCGGCAAGTTCTTTGTCAACATCTGTTTCACCGATCTTTATCAACGACTGGCGGGCTTGTTCATCCCGATGTTCCTTTACCAGCCAGCGCGGACTTTCCGGTACAGTATTCAACAGAATACCGAACAAGAGTGCCGGAATAGCCAGTACCCCCAGCATCCATTGCCAGTCGTTCGGTATTCCGCTTATACAGTAATTGGATAAATAAGCGATAACAATACCGAACACAATATTAAACTGGAAAAATGCCACAAAACGTCCCCGCCAATGGGATGGAGATACTTCAGCTATATACATCGGCCCTACAACAGAAGAAGCTCCGACAGCCAAACCTCCAATAAAACGGAAGAACAGGAACGAATACCAGTTTACGATCAGGGCACTTCCCAAAGCAGATATCAGATACAAATAAGCCACAGTCTTCAAAGACTTCAACCGTCCGTATTTCTCTACCGGGCGGCTACAAACCAAGGCACCGACAATCGTGCCGAACAAAGCGATGGCAATCGTAAATCCATGACTAAAATCAGACAATCCGTAGATTTGCTGAATCGCCTTCTCTGCTCCGGAGATAACTGCCGTATCAAAACCGAACAGCAATCCACCTAAAGAAGCAACAAAAGCAATGTAAAACATAAAACCTTTCACTGATGATTTCATAATAAGTATAAGTTAGTTGTTTATATACCAAATTCTATTCTGTTAATCACATGATCCTGGTAGCATTCCTCCAGTTCGACGAAGTAACCGCTCCATCCCCATACACGGACGATCAGGTTCCTGTAATTTTCAGGGTGCTTCTTTGCATCCAGTAATTTTTCCTTACAGACCGTATTCAATTGTAATTGATGGCCGCCTAAAATAATAAAAGTTCTGACAAGCATACCCAGTTTGGCTACGCTTTCTTCATTACGAAAGACAGACTGATCGAACTCCAATGTCAACGGACCGCCATTTATTGTATTCTTCAAATCCGGTTTGGTAAACGACTTGATGACAGACATCGGACCTTTTTGTTTGATAAACAAGCTCGGAGAATAGTTGGCCGGGATTTTTTCTTCCGCTTTACGGCCATCGGGAGTCGCACCCAATTCAGTTGCATGGAAGATATAATACATTGCCGTTCCGGTTCCGGCCCGGTAGATACCGCCTCTTTCATTCACTCTTTTATCCAATGCCTTATCGAACGAATTCAGCAGGTCTTTGGCTATCAGGTCTACATAATCGTCGTCCTGTCCCATCTTCGGGGCTTCATTACGAAGTTTCTGTTGCAATTCCGGTTCTTGTGAGAAGTTATCCTTCAGTGCATTTATCCAAGTGTCGAAGTCGATACTGTGTTCTTCAAAATAATACTTCTTAATTGCAGCCAATGAATCGGCAGCCGTTGCAAGACCTGTCCCATGAATTCCGTAATTATTATATTTATTCCCTTCGGAGATGTCGCGGGCACGCTCGATCGTTCCATCCATCAACAATGACATCATCGGGGCAGGGATCAGATAAATGTTCCGCTCTTTCTCACAGATATGATCCAACCGGCGGTTCATTTCCTGCTCTACATACGCGTAAAATGTCTGGTAGTCCGGACAATCTTTCAGTTTTCCCATACATTCCTTCACACAATCAATCAGGGAGAGAGCATCTATATTCGGGATATCCATCGCTACACCGGGGATAATAAATTCCCAGCAGGCTGCAACAACATAATTTACCGCATCTTCCTTTGCATAACCTTTACGTACCAAACCAGGAAGAACTACATCATCATTGCTGTATTGGGGGAAACCCAGACCTATCTTTGTCAATTGAGAACCCAATTCATAGATTTCGGCAGGGGTATCTTTATCGACACGGATATTAATCTTCGGATCAATCAGTTCCAGTTCATAGCTTGCCTGCAAACACATACGGGAAAGGTCGTTGAACAAATATTCGCCGGAAAGGCTACGTCCGCCCAGAACCAAACTTTGCCCGTTATCACCTTGTTGCATACCAGGGTACAAGTCACTGTCTTTATTACAAACCAGGAAAAACTCTTCCAGAAGGTCGAAGGCTTCTTCTTTAGTCAATACGCCATTTTCAATATCCTGAATATAATAAGGGTACATATACTGGTCGAAACGTCCCAGTGTATTATGATAATTTCCCGACTCCCAGATAGAGAAATGAAGTATTCTCAATAGCTGGAGAGCTTCCCGGAAACTTTGGGCTCCTCTTGTCCGGATAGCGGACAAGGTTTCCGCAATTTCTGTTTCACCTACTGATAAGGCATAGTTTGCATACCGTTCTATAAACGACTGCAAAGAGATGATACAGTTATAAGTAGCGTTCAGAAATTCTGTCTGTGTATCGGTTAAGGAGTCATCTTTCAGGCGATCCTGTATCTCCTGCTTACGGGCTTCCAGACCATGACGAATCGTATAGGCATAATCGGGAGAAATATTACATACGGTTCCCCGCTCATGGATATAATGATTCTGTTTGATCGCATCCCACTCTGCCGGAGTATATATATCCGGTATTTCCGTAATAGTACGTGTAAAGACGATTCTTTCGCCTTCCAGAATAACCGGTTCTTCCTTTGCCAACAATTCCGACAAGCATTCGGAAGCCCTGATTACCGGAGATAGATTCTCCTTTTCAAAACGAACACACAGGTCGTTTATACCCAATTCCTGCGGAGTCCTCCGATATTGGTGATGCCTTTTATCCAGAAGATATGCACGCAGTTTACTAATTCTATCATTCATAATATCAATGTTTTAATATTGTTTTCTTCAAATATGTTATAAATACGCGGGGATATCTCCGGATTGAATGGCGGTTCATATACCTTGCCTATCATCGGATATTTGGCTCCCGCTATTTTGTTATAGCGAAGCAACTCTATCCTGACTAATGAATCCACCCCTTTTATGACATCCAATATAGCCCGCATGTTCTCCTCCGTATCGTTCACTCCAGGGATCAGTGGAACCCGGATGATAAACTTATTACCGGATAAGCATAAAGTTTTCAGATTTTCCTGTATCAACCGGTTATCGGCACCTGTATATTTTTTATGTTGTACAGGATCCATATGTTTTATATCGAACAAAACCAGATCCAATAAAGGCAATACCTCTCTAAAAAGGGAAGCCGGAGCATATCCACTGGTTTCAATCGCAGTGTGGATATCCGGTTTTATCCTGCGTAACAGTTTCAGGACGAAATCACCCTGAAACAAAGGTTCTCCTCCGGTCAGGGTTACACCTCCATTATTCAGTTTATAAATCTCTTTGTTCTTTAATATAAGATCAGCCAATTCATCTACCGTCATTTTGTAACCGCATAATACCCGCTCTCCTTTTTTATCCATATACTGAGGTTGGGGAGAAATTCCTTCCGGGTTATGACACCACACACAACGCAAAGGACATCCTTTCAGGAACAGGGTAGTCCGAATGCCGGGACCGTCGTTTACTGCAAATTCCTCAATACTGAAAATTGTACCTTGTTGCATAATACTATCTTCTTACAAAGAATATTCCGTCATTTATTATATTTCAGAACCGTATATGAGTAAGCAGGGAAAGTGTATTTCATATTTCCGGCTGCTTTCAGATTCTTTCTCATTGGTACGATATTTTCCGGCTGCTCCGGTGTATTACGGTCTTTCAGATCACCGGAAAGGGTGATGACTTCGATATTTTCTATCTTGGACAAGCCTTTTATTTTCAGCTCGGCTTCAATAGCTTGCCCCGTGATATTTGCAATGTGTACGACCATTTGCCTGCCATCTTCATCTTTTGTTGTCGTAATATCCAAAGAGGCTGTAGTTTCAGTCTTTACAAGCAAAGGCAAATGATTTTCTGAAGCCATTTGTTGTGCATAATAGGGAGGCATCCCCCATACCTGGGTAGGCGTAAAGAAAACCTGTCCCTGATCCCATCCGTTATCATTCTGTAAATAAGGTTGTAATGCATTGGCAGCACAAGAAGTAAAAACAAAATCACCATGCCTGCGAACAGCATTTTGAAGAGTAACATGCCCTAAAGCCCGTTGCATAGAATGAAGATTTCCATTTTCTTCAAAAATAGCACATTTCATCTGGGTGTCGGGATCCCATTTCAGAAAGAGCTGCTGCATCTTTTCCAGTTCTTTGTCTACATTTACACCAGCATCGGGATCATCTGCCCAGGGGTGATAATCCCAGTAAGGAGACTTTCCGTTGAGTGCGCGGAATACCATTTCCATGTTGGGGGAATCAGGACGCCACCAAGCAGAGTTGATCACTTCCACAGACTTATCTTTACTTTTAATAGCATCGTACAACACATTAAAACGATCAATATAATGTCTGTAACCATCCGCATCATCTGCATGAATTACTTCTTCATTCCCTATCTCTATATATTTGACTCCATAAGGTTCCGGATGACCGTTATCTGCACGTTTTTTACCCCATACAGAAGAGACAGAACCATTCAGGTATTCTACCATATCGGCTATATCTTCCGGTGTTTCTTCGATATTGATAGCGAAAGCAGCTTCAAAACCGGCAGCTTCACAGAACTTCAGGAACTCTTCTATACCAAAGCCGTTAGTAGAATAGGGATTCCAATGCCCTTTATAAGGAGGCCTTTTGTCGGGATCACCTATCATTTTTTTGAAACGGTATTCGGGAGCATTCACCATTGTACCGCCATACCGTAAAAAGGTCAGCCCTTGTTTTTGCATGGCTTGTCCGATATCGTTACGGAAAGGCAACCCGCGAAATTGCTTGTCACCTGTACTCATAAGTACCACCTGGTCGACCCAAATCTTGCCCGGGCGATCAATATAAACAGCTAGGCGGGAATTCGGATCCGTATTGTTTGACAGCAGACTAAACGGATATTTCTCCCAATTATCAGAGAGCATATTTATTGTTTGGGTAGCATATTCTCGGGTACCGTCTGCACTCTGTAAAGCGACAGTCACATTACCTTTATACTCTTCACCTTTCAGATACAAACGTCCCTGAAACATCTGTCCCTTTTCTACGGATATTCCCCATCGGTTCAGGCTCTTGTTGGCTATCCCGGCAATGCCGTTACCATCTTCCTTCCAGATAACCTGAGAGTATTTTCCATTGTAAGCCTCTTTATCGTCATGGAGATATGTAACTTTTACATCACCTGTCTGTATCGCATCCCAATGTGCACTGACTGCCAGCCCTTTCTTTCCGATATAAGAAATCAGTTCCTTCTTTCCATCCTGCTCAATTGTCAGATTTCGAAACTCTACCTGTGAGTTCCAGGTTCTCAGAGCCACTTTTCCCTGAAGGATCGGCGACTCTTTATCTTCATATACAAACAAACTCTTATCATTCAGAAAAATCTCGAACTGCCCTCCGTCCATTCTGACTTTCATATTATTCCATTCCTGCGGGGAACAATCGACAGCGACTTCTTTCAGCGGTTGCCAGTTTTTACGGTGTTTGCCGAATATTACTTTTTTACCGTCTGCCGCCAAGCTTATTTCATAGCCATCAAAATTATCAGCACCATTTCCCGGATCATTTACATATAATAATAAACCGGCATTATGTGCAGTATTCCCATTCATACGAAGTTCTACCTCCACAAAGCCTTTGCCCATAACTGTCGGTTCATACACTAACTTTGCGCCCGGATAAGCATTTATTGCTACTCCATCTTTCAGAGGAATCCAAAAACCTTCATATACAGTAAAATGGTCGAATGCAAAACCTCTGACCGGCTCTTCAAAGCTCTCACCAAATATCTTCTGATCGTAAAGTCCCCCGTAAATCTCATGATTCACATCTTCAATACAGGCGCCATAAAGATATGGGGGTACCCTATTCAGCACTTTCGAAGCATCTATATTAATCCGGCTTTGTTGTGCTCCAACATCTCCGTGAATAAGCATCAACAAGCTTCCGCTCAAAAAAATGCACTTTTTTAATCTATTAGTTTTCATAATATGATATGTTTTGTTATGGTACTAGATCTCGGCAACAAATATATGCATAATATACACAACTGGTACGAACTGGTTTGATTTTTTTTAAATCATGTTTAATAACATAGACCAGATCGTACCAGCTTGATTCTTTAGAGGTATCTTTGCGCATCTAAAACAATAAGAATGAAAGTAAACGAATCAAAATACAAACTGGTAGTAAATCACGTAATAGATGGTATAAATAATAGTACCTATAAAAAAGGCGACTGGATTCCCTCAATCAATGAATTCAGAAAGAATTACAACTTATCAAGAGATACGGTATTCGCCGGGTTAAGCGAACTAAAATCGAAAGGTATCATCGATTCAAACCCTGGTATCGGCTATTATGTAACCAGTACCCGCATTTCACATTCCCTGAATATTTTTCTGTTGTTTAACGAGTTCAATGAATTTAAGGAAGATATCTATAACTCATTTATGGAGTCGATCGGCAAAACCGCAACTGTAGATATTTATTTCCATAATTACAACCGGAAAGTGTTTGAGACACTGATCAACGAAGCTAATAATAAGTATACCACTTATATTATAATGTCCGGTAAATTTGCAGGTATAGACCCTTTATTACAAAGTCTGTCCGGTGATGTATATCTGCTGGATCATTTCCATCCCGAACTGATCGGTAAATACTCGTCCGTATTCCAGAATTTTGAAAAAGACACATACGAAGCTCTGGTATTCGGATTACCATACATCCGAAAATACCAGCATATCATCATGGTTCAAAAAGAGGAGAAAGAACCTGTCGAACGATATAACGGTTTATGTGCTTTCTGCAAAGACTATAGATATACACACGATTATATCTCTTCAGTAAAAGACAGGGAAATCAAACAAGGAGAGATTTATATGATCGTAAACGACCGGGATCTGGTAGATCTGCTAAAGCAAGCCGAGAGACAGGACTTTATACCCGGCCAGGATTTCGGCATCATCTCCTACAACGACACTCCGCTTAAAGAGATACTGGCAGGTGGTATCACAACTTTATCCACTGATTTTAAACTGATGGGACAAACAATGGCTACGTTAATTAAAAAGAAAACGATCGAAACGATAGAGAATCCCTGGAGATTGAATGTCAGAAAATCGTTATAAAATTCATTCACGCATAGAGGTTCAGCAACATCTCCAATCCTGAGAGGAGGGCTTACCTTCTGTTTTGCAGATACAGCCAGAAATACTTCGACATTAAAGACATATATACTTCCGGAAGTATATATGTCTTTATGAACACTCATTAATTAAAAGATATTACCCAATTAAAAACTATTCCGAAAAAGTAAACGTCTGTTTTTTTATTCATATCCCATCCACAATACCTCTCTAATTGGTACTTCCTGTTACATTTTTTTAGCAAAAACATACAATTCCTCCAAAATAAAAGATACATTTGCAAACTAATTTCATGAAACTAACACACTATAATACAAAAGAACATGATGTACTGGCAAAAAGACATTGAAACCATGAGCCGTGCAAACCTGGAGAAATTCCAGTTGGAGCGGTTGAAACAAACGATTAAACACGCAGAAAATTCTCCTTTCTACAATAAGGTTTTCAAGGAAAAAGGGATTACTCCCGACAGTATCCAATCTTTAGAAGATTTACAGAAACTTCCTTTTACTACAAAAGACGACCTTCGTAATAATTACCCGTTCGGAATGGCGGCCATACCTATCAAAGATTGCGTACGCATCCATTCTTCCAGTGGAACCACCGGCAATCCGACCGTAGTATTACACTCTGCAAAAGACCTAGACCAGTGGGCGAACCAAGTAGCTCGTTGTATGTATATGGTAGGGATACGCGATACAGATGTTTTCCAGAATACCTCCGGTTATGGAATGTTTACCGGCGGGCTCGGCTTCCAATACGGAGCGGAGAAATTAGGAGCGCTGACTGTCCCCGCAGCTGCAGGAAATACCAAACGGCAGATTAAGTTTATCACAGATTTCGATACCACCTGCCTGCATATTATTCCCAGCTATGCAACACGTCTGGCTGAAGTGATGTATGAGATGGGAATGGACCCGCGAAAAGACACTAAACTGCATACTGTCTGCATCGGTGCCGAACCTCATTCGGAAGAACAACGCTGTCGCATCGAGCAACTTTTGGGTGTAAAAGCATACAACTGCTTCGGAATGTCGGAAATGAACGGACCGGGTGTGGCTTTCGAATGCACCGAACAAAACGGACTTCATATCTGGGAAGACAATGTAATTGTGGAAATCATAGACCCGAAAACGCTTCTGCCTGTCAAGGAAGGCGAAGTGGGCGAACTGGTTCTTACCACGATCAACCGCGAAGCAATGCCACTTATTCGTTATCGTACCCGCGACCTGACATGTATATTGCCGGGCGAATGCCCTTGCGGACGTACCCATAAGCGCCTGGCTCGTTTCAAAGGACGTAGCGACGATATGATTATCCTGAAAGGGGTTAACCTCTTCCCTATCCAGATTGAAAAGATACTGATGCAGTTCAAGGAACTGGGTAGCAACTACCTGATCACCCTCGAAACAATCGGAAACAGCGATGAAATGCTTATCGAAGTGGAACTGAGCGATTTGTTTACAGATGATTACTCTGTACTTCAACGCCTGGCAAAAGATATCACCCGCCAGCTGAAAGATGAGTTGCTGCTCACCCCACGCCTGAAACTGGTTGCCAAAGGTTCCCTGCCCACTCAGGACGGAAAAGCAGTCCGTGTAAAAGACTTGCGTAAGCTCTCATAAGTAATAAATTATTAAACCTATAAAATAAGCAGCTATGACAGTAAATCAGATTTCTATTTTCCTGGAAAACAAATATGGAAAACTTAGCGAGATTTTGGCTTTGCTTGCAGATGCAAACATACGTATAGTAGCAGCTACAATTGCAGACACTTCGGAATACGGTATCCTGCGTATCATTGTTAGCGACCCGCAAAAAGCATATAAAATACTGAAAAGTAATAACGTAAGTGCAAACCTGACGGATGTGCTTGCTATCTCGACCAATTCTTGTGCCGGTAGCTTTGCAGAGACCCTGTCTTACTTCACAAAAGCCGGTATCAGCATTGAATATATGTATTGTTTCTCCGTAAACGGAAAAGCAGTCCTTATTCTCCGTACCAACAACCGGGAAGCAGCGCGGGAGGTAATCCGCCGCCAGAACCTGGAATATATTTGCGAAAGCGATTTAATCAAATTATAACACACATACAAATGTTCGGAATAGAAGATCCCGGAATCTGGCTTGCTTATTTGTTAGCCTTCATTTGCCTGCTATATTCCATATGGTTCGGTATCATCCATTGGAATAAAGACGACGAAGACAGTACAAACTTGAAAAAGCCCGAAGAATGAGCACACTTACATTAGGAGTTATCGTAATTATCTACATGTTTGTCCTGGCATGGCTGGGATATCTCGGTTACAAACAGACCAAAAATGCCAGCGACTACCTGCTGGGAGGAAGAAAGGTCAACCCCATCATCATGGCACTGTCCTATGGGGCAACCTTTATCTCCGCTTCGGCAATTGTCGGATTCGGCGGAGTGGCTGCCACCTTCGGAATGGGCATACAGTGGCTCTGCCTGCTGAACATGTTTATGGGGGTAGTCGTTGCATTTATCCTATTCGGGCGCAGAACCCGGAAAATAGGGGAAAAATACAATGCACGTACCTTTCCCCAGTTATTAGGGTTACATTATAAATCACGCCCGATACAAATATTCATCGCAACCGTTATTTTTATCGGTATGCCACTTTATGCGGCAGTCGTAATGAAAGGCGGTGCTGTATTTATCGAGCAGATGTTTAATGTAGACTATCATTTTGCGCTACTTATCTTTACAATGATTGTTGCCGCCTATGTCATTACGGGAGGTATCAAAGGGGTACTTTATACGGATGCTTTACAAGCAGTTATCATGTTTGCCTGCATGTTGTTCCTGCTCTTCTGGTTCTTCCGGATAATGGACATGGGCTTTATCGAAGCAAACCAAAAGCTTACGGAAATCGCCCCTCTTGTACCGGAACGTTTCAAAGAACTGGGACACCAGGGATGGACGGCAATGCCGGTTACCGGTTCTCCTCAATGGTACACATTGGTCAGCTCCCTGATATTGGGTGTAGGTATCGGTTGTTTAGCCCAGCCACAGTTAGTGGTACGTTTCATGATGGTGGAAAGCACCAAGCAATTGAACCGTGGCGTATTAATCGGATGCGTCTTCCTGATTGTAACGGTAGGTGCCATTTACCACGTAGGCGCATTATCCAACCTGTTCTTCCTGAAAACGGAAGGTGTCGTAGCCTCCGAAGCGGTCAAGGATATGGACAAAATCATCCCGCTGTTTATCAATCGTGCTATGCCGGAATGGTTCGGAGCCGTATTCATGTTATGTATCCTCTCGGCAAGTATGTCTACCCTGAGTGCACAATTCCATACAATGGGAGCTTCTTTCGGAGCCGACATATTCCCGAAACTGGGACGCAATAAGAATCCGAATTCAACAATGGGTGTACGTATCGGCGTTTTATGTTCCATTCTGATAAGCTATATCATATGTTATACACTAAGTGCCGGTATTATTGCCCGCGGTACGGCATTATTTATGGGAATTTGCGCAGCAACTTTCCTACCCGGTTACTTCTGTTCTCTGTTTTGGAAGAAAACAACCAAACAGGGAGCATTGGCAAGCCTGTGGGTAGGTGCACTGGCAAGTTTGTTTGCCATGCTGTTCCTGCACAAAGCGGAAGCCGGAGCAGTCGGATTATGTAATGCCTTGTTTGGGAAAACGGTACTGATCGATGTATATCCCTGGTATGCCATCGACCCGATCCTGTTTGCCCTGCCTTTATCGGCTTTAAGTATTTACGTTATCAGCCTGATGACATGGAAAAAAGATTGATTCAGGCATAAAAATATACCAGTTTAACTATTCTTATTTGTAAGAATAGACTTTTTAACGGCAAATCTATTGACAATATGATATTTAACCTCTACATTTGTACTGTGGTTTTTTCATAATAGTATTAGATTTAAGGTTAACAAAGTTGGTTAGGGGTTGTCGTGAGACAGCCTTTAATTTTTTATATACCTTACTCCCCCTCCCTCTTTGCATAGAAACTTTGCAACTTCTCTTTATTTACCAACACAATATCTCCGTTTTTGACTTTACGTTTCTTTAGAGGATAACCTTCTGGTGTAAAAATAGCTTCTGCTTCAATCATTTGGTTTAATAGGTTTGCAGACAGCCCTAAACAAAGCCTAACAACCGATGATAGCTTCAGCCCAAACTCAAAACGGGTTTGAATTTTGAATGCTACAAACGCATCTTCTGCATTCAGGATGTCATTAATCGAAATACCATCATGCTGTATCTCATACTCTACGCTATCATAATCCGGTTCAACGTTGTTTTTCCGTCCTATTTCAGAAGAAAAAGCATACTCCCGGGAAAGGTCTTCATCATTTTCCGAAAACTTCAAGAACAACTCTTTTTTAATCAGCTCGGGTTTCGTACGAGATAAAATCGTCAAGTTGTATGTACTGTCACATTCCACACATCTATAAATCAGCCATACATCAATGTTCCTTTTTTGTGCATTCATTCTGAATTTGTTGCTACAATAGAATCTATTGCTACTACAGTGATTACATTTTCTTTTTAAGGCAGGAGTATTTTTTACTTTTATCTCCCATATATATTCAGTTCTCATTATATATACTGTGTTCAATATTTTTGGAAAGGTTTTATTCGGATTCACAGCATTACAACTTATGACAAACGATAAAGTCGCCACAAACAACAATAGCAAATGCCTACGCCCTAAAAAAGCAATGCTGTGAATAAAAAATTGAAATAAGAAACCGGTTCAAGCAGGACTACCCGAACGAAAGAATCATTAGCCTGTGGTTAATGAGGCTAATATTAAACCAGTATAAATTTAAGAATGGCTCCCAAAACGTGAATATTTAGAATTTCCGGGCAAAGATAATTCTTTAAAAACAAAATGTTTGGTGCAAATTGCAAAAAACTACATTTGTAATAAAATGAACTTTGTTGTTCTATCAGTTCATCAGGAATATTGTACTATATATCTCAAACACCTGAAACCTAAAACAACTAACAACTGTCCCTTGTCAACTGCCAACTAAATTCATATCTTTGCCCTAAACTTATTCTCAAATGATTATCCGGCTTATATTCTTATTCTTACTAACTTTGTGCAGTTGCAGCAGTTCCCATAAAAAAGGGGAACAGATACGCGTTTCCATCCTTCGCGGGCCATCGGCCATTGCATTTGCCGGATGGATGGAAAATCCTCCGGTGATAAACGGTAAACCGCTCGATATACAGGTAATAGATGCGCCGGACAAGATACAGGCTTTGCTTGTAAAAGGGGAAACGGATATTGCAGCCCTTCCCATGATTAGTGCAGCCAACCTTTACAACAGAGGCATATCCTTCCACCTGCTGGGATGTCCGGTATGGGGTACGCTTTATATGACAGGACGGCAAACTTATGAGGAAAATAAAGCCCCGAAACCGGAATTATACCTGTTCGGCGCAGGAACGACACCGGATATACTTACCCGGTATTACCTGCAACAAAACCGGTTGGATTATAAGCTAAACTACACATTTTCTTCTGCCCCCGAAATCCTGCAAGGCTTGCTTGCCGGAAAAATAGAAACAGCCGTTTTAGGAGAACCGTTCCTCAGCATGACACTCAGAAAAGACAGTACATTACGGATATTAGCCGATTTAAATAACCAGGGAGGCGCTTCACCGGGATTCCCGCAGACAGCCATTGTCTGTTCCCCCGCTTTGGCAGACAAAAGCAGTACAATAGACAGCCTGTTGCAAGTTTCCTGCCGCTTTGCCACGGAACACCCGGAAGAAGCCATCCGCATATTGGAAAAACAAGGCATATTCAAATCCGGCATGCTTACCCCCGAAGGCATCGAACGTTGCCGTATCCATTACCAATCAGCGTCGGAAGCAAAAGGCAGCATTGCTGCTTTCCTGCAACTGATAGAGAGTTATGAACCTAAAGCCCTGAACGGAAAACTTCCGGACGGACGTTTTTATAACTAAGCAAACAATGAAAAAAAGCCTGCTCACACTATTGTCCATCGGGATACTACTATTGCTCTGGCAACTATTCGCCCTGACGGTGGATTTGCCGGAACTGGTTCCGTCTATTCCGAAATTAGTGGGAACACTTGCCGGATTATTTACCTCCGCAACGTTCTACCAGTCGGTTGCAGCAACCGTCGCGCGTGGAATCGGCGGTATGCTGATATCACTGGCAGCAGCTATCTGCATGGCTTACCTGTTCAGCAGGAAAGAATGGCTCTATGAACTTTTCCGCCCAATGCTGGCAATCATGCGTTCCATCCCGGTTATCTCCTTTATCTTATTGACCTTGATTTTCCTTAATCCGGAAAATATCCCCCTTATCATCGCTTTCCTGACCATGTTCCCGCTACTGACGGAAAACCTGACCAAGGGTATCCGCAACCAACGGAAAGAATACATGATAATGGCCCGTACTTTCCAAATCGGTCGATGGAACCGGATTACACAAATCATTTACCCCCAATTGAAACCGTTCCTGTACAGCGGACTTGCTTCGGCAGCAGGATTCGGTTGGCGCGCCATCATTATGGGAGAAGTATTAGCGCAATGCAACCTCGGTATCGGGGGAGAAATGAAACGGGCACAGACCTTTATTGCCGTCCCCGAACTGATGGCATGGACCATCGTCGCTATCCTCGTCAGCTTCCTGTTCGACAAAGGTATTGCCCGCCTCGGACAAATGCCCGTAGGCATCTCTTATACCTCCAAAGAAAAAGAGATGCCCTCTCCTATGCCTGTCGGAGATATCCGCATAAAAGACCTCTCCTTCCAATACGGGGACAAGCCGATCCTCTCCCATTTCAATTATCAATTCAAGCAAGGACATATATACGGCATTACGGCTCCTTCCGGTACAGGCAAAACTACTTTGCTGCAATTGATAGGCCATATCCTGCATCCCCTCCAAGGAAAGATTGAAATGAATGATTGCGGCGGTATTGCCACCGTATTCCAGGAACCGGAGTTGCTGAACCATTTAACGGTAGGCGAAAATATCGCTTTGCCACTGGCGGCAGTTAGCTGCAAAGAGAAAGCGCTTGCACTGGCAGCCGACATACTCGAAAAAATGGAAATGGGAACGTATGGGGAACGTTTCCCCAGAGAGCTCAGTTTCGGACAACAGCAACGGGTGGCAATAGCACGCGCTTTAATCTATCCATCCTCCCTGTTATTGATGGACGAACCCTTCAAAGGCATCGACGAAGCCCTCTGCCGCCGGATTATCGGGCGTATCCGCCAACGGCAATCCGAAAACGGGCAGACTGTTTTATTTACGTCCCATAATCCGGAAGAACTTCAACTGCTGGCAGACGAAACAGTCCGCCTGAAAACAGATTAAACCGTTTTCATCGGATTACAAGGGATACGAAACCAGAATGTAGAACCTTTGCCCGGCTCCGAATCCACGCCTATCTCCCCGCGCAACATCGTTATAATGGTCTTGCAGATGGAAAGTCCCAGCCCCGTTCCCTGCTTAAAGTTATTCAACTTGACAAAACGGTCGAATATGGCGGCTTGTTTATCCTTCTCTATGCCGCACCCCGAATCCGAGACATAAACATAAATGCCATTATCCATGACTTTATAACCAAAACGGATAGAACCGTTCGACGTAAATTTAATAGCATTGGAAAGGAAATTCACCAATACCTGCGTGAACCGGGTCTTTTCCGAAACAATGGTATAATTATTTCCATCGTTCTCGAATATAACGTTTACACCACTGTCTACACGAAGAGCGAAAGCTTGTTGCTGGGTCTGGAAAACATCATTCAAGCGGAATGCCGTATACAGAAATTCCAGCTTGCCGGATTCTATCTTGGATATATCGAGGATATCCCCTATTAATTGCAACAAAAACTCATTGCTCGACTGGATAATATTCAGGTATTCCTGTTTCTCATCTTCCGTTTCGGCCTGTGCCAAAAGAGTGGAGAAACCTACAATCGCATTTAACGGTGTCCGGATTTCATGACTCATATTCGCAATAAAAGAAGATTTCATCCGGTCGCTCTCTTCTGCAATACGTTTGGCACGAATATCTTCCTCATGACGTTTATCCGTCGTAATATCACGCAAAATACCGATGGCCTTTGCCGGTTTGCCATTAGAATCATATTCCAGGACTTCTCCTATTTTTTCTAACCAAACATATTCATCGGAAAAATAACGGCAGAGGAAACTTAAACGGACCGTCTCCACCTCTCCCCGGGCAAATGCGCTGGTTATATCCCTGTACATCTGTTGATGGCTCGGATGTATCTTTTCCGTAAAGCTTTCATGTGTAATAAATGTATTAACTAATTCCCCGTCTTTCACAAAAGAAAGTTCCGCTGTTTCATCGACCACATTCCATATCCATGGATAGATTTTCCCCGCCTGGCATGACATGGTTAAACGCTTATTGTTTTCCTGCTGCTGTTCTTCATACAGTCTTTGTTGGGTAATATCCCATGAAATGCCCAGCAAATAAGGAGCTTTTCCTTCACGGGGAACCAGAATTTTCATCGTATCCATATAACGGATTATTCCTTTCGGATCGACCATCTGCTCCACAAAACGCTGCATTTCTCCGGACTTGACAACTTTTTCATCCATGTCGCGAAATGCCTGCGCTGCAACCGGATCCAGAAACAAATCGAAATCAGTTTTTCCCACTATCTCATCATGATACCTTCCATAAAGGAGTTTCATCATCGGACTTGAATAGACATACCGGAAATCGTTTCCGCTATCCTTTACAAAAAGATACAAAGGGATAGATTCTACTATATTTTCCAAAAGCCCGGACAAATCTTTGTAATCTCGTTCCAAAGATTGTTCTGCAGAGTGTTTATTTGCCATGATATTTATATGTTATCGCCACAAAAGTCTTTAAAATAAATGAAAGAAACAAATATTTTAATCCAAAGAAACCGACCTGGAAAACTAAATAAAAAGCCAAACGATTATCTTTGTACCTCAAATTGAAAAATATAGATATGGCAACATCATTCCATACACTGGTTTCACAAGTATTAAATATTCCTGCGGGACAAGTGGAAAAAACGATCGGTCTGCTGAACGAAGGGGCGACCATCCCTTTTATTAGCCGTTATAGAAAAGAAGTAACAGGAGGTCTGGACGAAGTCCAGATAGGAAACATTAAAGACCAACTGGACAAATTTACCGAACTGAAAAAGCGTAAGGAAACGATCCTTTCCTCCATAGAAGAACAGGGAAAACTATCCCCTGAACTGAAAAAACGTATCGAAGCATCATGGGACAGCACGGAAATAGAAGACCTCTATCTCCCCTATAAACCCAAACGGGTTACCAAGGCGGAAATTGCCCGGAAGAAAGGGCTCGAACCGCTTGCCAAGGTGGTAATGATGCAGAACGAGCCGAACCTGATGGCACGTGCTAAAGCCTTTATCCAAGGTGAAGTAAAGAGCATGGAAGAAGCATTGCAGGGCGCCCGCGACATCATTGCCGAATGGGTAAACGAAAATGAGGAAGCTCGTAATATCGTCCGCAATTCTTTCTCGCATACCGCCATTATTACAGCTAAAATCATCAAAGGCAAGGAAGAAGAAGGCGCCAAATACAGGGATTATTTCGACTTCAGCGAACCCCTGAAACGCATCTCGTCCCACCGCCTGCTGGCACTTCGCCGTGGAGAGGCGGAAGGTATACTACGCGTCAGCATTTCGCCGGATGCGGACACCTGTATGGACCGATTGAAACGCCGTTTTGTCCGCAACCGGAACGAAGCCTCCGAACAGGTTTCCGATGCTGTAGACGACTCCTTCAAACGCCTGTTGAAGCCTTCCATCGAAACAGAATTTTCCAACCTGAGCAAAACGAAAGCGGATGAAGAAGCCATCCGTGTCTTTGCCGGCAACCTCCGCCAACTCCTGATGGCTCCCCCTTTGGGGCAAAAACGGGTATTGGGGGTAGACCCGGGCTACCGCACAGGTTGTAAACTGGTTTGCCTGGATGCACAAGGGGCTTTGCTGCATAATGAAACCGTCTATCCGCATCCGCCGCAGAACGAGAAAAGCAAATCCGCTGCCAAAGTATCGCAACTGGTATCCACCTATGCCATCGAAGCGATTGCTATCGGCAACGGTACAGCGAGCCGCGAAACGGAAGAATTTATTACAAACATACGTTACGACCGGAAAGTGCAGGTTTTCGTAGTCAGCGAAAACGGCGCATCCATCTATTCCGCCTCCAAGGTTGCAAGGGATGAATTTCCGGAATACGACGTCACGGTAAGAGGTGCGGTAAGCATCGGACGCCGCCTGATGGACCCGCTTGCCGAACTGGTGAAGATTGACCCCAAAAGTATTGGCGTAGGGCAATACCAACACGATGTAGACCAGTCCGCATTGAAAAAGAGCCTCGACCAGACGGTGGAAAGCTGCGTGAACCTGGTCGGAGTAAATGTAAATACGGCAAGCAAGAACCTGCTGACCTATATCTCCGGCTTAGGCCCTGCCCTGGCTCAGAATATCGTGGATTACCGTACCGAACACGGCCCTTTCCAGTCGCGCCGGGAATTACTGAAAGTTCCCCGTATGGGAGAAAAGGCCTTCGAACAGAGTGCAGGGTTCCTCCGCATACAGGCCGGCAAGAATCCGCTGGACAACTCTGCCGTCCATCCCGAAAGCTACCCGATTGTCGAAAAGATGGCGAAAGATTTGAATTGTACGGTTTCCGATTTGATAGCAAACAAGGAGCTAAAGAAGAAACTGGATTTGAAGAAATACATTACCGATACAACGGGAATGCCTACCTTACTGGACATTATGGAAGAACTGGACAAACCGGGACGGGACCCGCGCCAGGCGATCCAGGTATTTTCTTTCGACCCGACAGTGAAAACCATCGGGGATTTGAAAGAAGGACAAGTCCTGCCGGGTATAGTGACGAACATTACCAATTTCGGTTGTTTTGTCGATGTGGGCATTAAAGAAAACGGGCTGGTTCATATTTCCGAGCTTGCCGACCGCTTTGTCAGCGACCCTACGGAAATCGTATCTATCCACCAGCATGTAAAGGTAAAAGTTCTGAGTGTGGACCTTGCTCGCAAGCGGGTACAACTCACAATGAAAGGTATATAAAAATGAAGATTAACAAGACGAATGTGGCACGCCTGTTGGATAAAGCAAAGGTTGCTTACCAACTGGTACCCTACAAAGTAGATGAAAACGACCTGAGCGCCACGCATGTTGCCGAACAGTTAGGCGAGGATGTGGCACAGGTTTTCAAAACATTGATTTTGCATGGCGACAAAAGTGGATATTTTGTCTGTGTCATTCCCGGAGCGGAAGAGGTAAACCTGAAAAAGGCGGCAAAAGTTTCGGGAAACAAAAGCTGTGAAATGATTCCGGTAAAAGAACTGCTGCCTCTGACCGGTTACATCCGGGGCGGCTGCTCTCCTATCGGGATGAAGAAGCATTTCCCGACATATATCCATCCTACAGCCGAAACATTCGACAAAATCTACGTCAGCGCCGGGCAACGGGGACTGCAAATACAAATTGCGCCTGCCGACTTGATACGGGAAGCGCGTGCGACCGTTGCAGAACTGACTGGCGAGTAGATGTTAAAAAATATTAGTAGCGGTAGTAATTTGAAAAAGAAGCAAAGGAAAAAAACTCCCCGGATAACGGCTATATTAGCAAACCGTTATCCGAGGAGTTGTATTATCTAATCTATTTAATTATCAGAAATTGCGGAAAGTATACGTCTTGTCTCCCGAAGTCAGGATAAGTCTTTTTGAAGTTACTTCGTTAATCGTAAAAACCCGCTTGGTAGAAGTCCAGTCTGTATACGGCAATAGGTTTTTATCCAGTATTTCCAACTCGATCTTGTTCTCTCCTATAACATCGTTAAAACCATCGGAAGCACGGCTTGCACCTGTATTCTCATTATATATCTGATACTGGAACAATCCATGCTGGAAATTATAATAGATCGTATCTACCTTTTCTACCGTACCGTTCGTATTAATCTCCTGCATCTGCCATTTACCATATAATTTATCACGCTCATCCTTGCTACAGGAGGAAACAAACAGGAGTGCACACACTGCTATAATCAAATTTCTAATCATATTCTTTATTCTTAAACAGGCGTCAAAGGAAAGAATTTATTTTGAATGTCGCAAATTAAAGCCTTCTAATCTTACCTCCGGCGCCTGTTCTCCGGTTATAGCATGCCCTTTGTACTAGGCAATTCGTATTTATAAATATCCCGTCGTATTGCCATTTTGATAGAACGGGCAAGAGCCTTAAAAATACCTTCTATCTTATGGTGCTCGTTCGTGCCTTCCGCTTTAATATTCAGGTTCATACGGGCGGCATCGCTCAGGCTCTTGAAGAAATGCAGGAACATCTCGGTCGGCATATCCCCTACTTTTTCCCGATGGAACTCGGCATCCCATACCAGCCAGGGACGTCCTCCGAAATCGAGGGCCACACTACAGAGGCAGTCGTCCATCGGTAAGGCATACCCGTAGCGTTCTATGCCGCGTTTGTCTCCCAGCGCTTTCAGCAAGGCTTCGCCAAGGGCAATCGCCGTATCTTCAATCGTATGGTGTTCGTCCACTTCCAAATCGCCTTTTACACGGATTGTAAGGTCTATGCCCGAATGCTTGCCTATCTGGTCGAGCATATGGTCGAAAAAGCCCAACCCGGTCGAGATTTCAGTTGTACCATGCCCATCCAGGTTTACTTCCACATAGATATCCGTCTCTTTGGTGGTCCGTTGCACTACGGCACGGCGTTCGCCCGCAAAAAGAAATTCGGTTACTTTGTCCCAATCCTCCGTAACCAGTACAGGAGAAAGTGCCGGATTTTCGGCTAAAAGCTGGCGGGCTTCGTCATCCATCGGACGCAGCCAGATAGCTTTCGCTCCCAAATTGGCAGCCAGTTGCATATCGGTCAGGCGGTCGCCGATTACATAGCTTCCCGCCAGGTCGTAAATTCCGGAAAGGTATTTCCCTAACATACCCGTACGGGGTTTGCGGTTCGGGGAATTATCTTCCGGGAAAGAACGGTCTATCAGGATATCGTCTAATACAATCCCTTCGCCTTCCAATGCTTTCAACATCTTATTATGGGCCGGCCAGAAGGTTTCTTCCGGAAAGGAAGAGGTACCCAGGCCATCCTGGTTGGTTACCATGACAAACTCGAAATCCAACTGTTTGCGGATAAAATACAGGTTACGGAATACCTTCGGATAAAATTCCAGTTTTTCCAGGCTATCCAGTTGGTAATCGACAGGCGGCTCGATAACCAATGTACCGTCGCGATCTATAAATAACGCTCTTTTCATACCTTATATCGTTTCTAAAACAGCCAATAACGCTTGGTTCTCTTCCGGCGTACCGACGGTGATACGAAGGCATCCGTTGCAGAGCGTCACATTGGTACGGTTACGCACAATCACCCCTTTATTTACCAGCAGGTCGTAAATGCCGTTGGCATCCCCCACATCTACCAGAATAAAATTGGCGTCGGTAGAATACATCTTCTTCACGCAAGCCAATCCCGACAATACGGATTGCAGGCGCGTACGTTCGGAAAGGATGGCATTCAACTGCTCTTTCATCCGGTCTGCATGGTTCAGGATGTCGAGCGCCTGTGCCTGCGTCAGCATATTCACATTGTAAGGGTATTTTATCTTATTCAGGATAAAGATAATTTCGGGGGATGCAAATGCCATCCCCATACGGATACCGGCGGCACCCCATGCTTTCGACAAGGTCTGGAGCACAATCAGATTAGGGAACCTGTCCAGTTCGGAAAGGAACGATGGTTCGGCCGAGAAATCGATATAGGCTTCGTCAACCACGACAATTCCCTGGAATGTATTCAGGATACGGTACAGTTTTTCACGCTCCAGGCTATTGCCGGTCGGATTGTTCGGCGAACAGAGGTAAATTACTTTTGTCCGTTCGTCCACAGCCTGTAAAAGACGGTCTGCATCCAGGTTAAAGGATTTATCCAGTTCCACTTTGCAGAACTCCACATTATTCACTTCCGCAGCGACTTCATACATGCCGTAGGAAGGGGCGATGCTGACGATACGGTCTGCTGCCGGCTCACAAAAAGCACGGATAACGAGGTCTATCGGCTCATCACTTCCGTTCCCGAGGAAGATGGATTTAACAGCCACTCCTTTCAATTCGGCAATGCGCTCTTTCAGCTTCCACTGCATCGGGTCGGGATAGCGGTTGTAAGGGGTATTATAGGGGTTCTCGTTTGCATCCAGGAAAACGGAGGCGGAACCGTGGTATTCGTCTCTTGCCGACGAATAAGGCTTCATATTCCAAACATTCGGCCTTACTAATTCTTTTAAGTCTTTCATAATGTCTTCAATCTGATTGTTACTGCATTCCGGTGTGCTTCCAATTGCTCGTTTGCCGCCATAATGCGGATGGTATCGCCTAACTGCCGGATACCGTCGGCTGTGATTTCCTGAAAGGTGATTTTCTTAATGAAACTGTCCAGATTCACACCGCTATAGGCTTTTGCATAGCCGTTGGTCGGCAGGGTATGGTTCGTACCGGAAGCATAATCGCCGGCACTTTCCGGGGTATACGGCCCCATAAAGACGCTGCCTGCATTTTCCACCTGTCCGGCTATCGCCGTGTAGTCCATTGTCTGGATAATCAGGTGTTCGGGAGCGTACAGGTTGGTGAAGTCTATCACTTCCTGACGGTCTTTCAGTACAATGATACGGCTGTGTTTCAATGCTTTTTCCGTAATCTCCTGACGGGGCAGGCGGGCTACCTGTTCCTGGATAGCAAGGATTACTTTGCCTACAATGCCTTCGGAGGCTGTAACCAGCATTGCCTGACTGTCGGCTCCATGCTCGGCCTGCGACAAGAAATCGGCTGCTATAAATTCAGGATTGGCGGATTCGTCGGCTATCACTTCCACTTCGGAAGGGCCTGCCGGCATATCGATTGCCACGTCTTTCAGGCTGACCAATTGCTTGGCGGCTGTAACGTACTGGTTTCCGGGACCGAATATTTTATATACTTTCGGTACGGATTGCGTTCCGTAAGCCATTGCTGCAATGGCTTGTATTCCTCCTATCTTAAAGATTTTATTTACCCCTGCGGTTTCAGCGGCAAACAGGATGGCAGGATGCACATTTCCGTTTTTATCGGGTGGCGTGCACAACACAATTTCCTTACAACCGGCAATGCGTGCAGGTACAGCCAGCATCAATACGGTCGAGAACAAAGGGGCTGTTCCCCCCGGAATATACAGGCCTACCTTTTCGATAGCTACCGCTTTCTGCCAGCAGGTAACGCCTGCGGTTGTTTCCACCTTCTTTCCGGTAAAACGCTGGGAGGCATGGAATGTCTCTATATTATTTTTTGCGTTACGGATCGCCTCTTTCAGGTCTTCACTGACCAGGGCGCGTGCAGCTATAATCTCTTCTTCCGATACTTGGAGCGAACCGAAGGTTGCCGGATTTATCTTATCGAACTTTTCTTCATAACGCATAACGGCTGCATCCCCTTCCACACGTACTTCATTGAGCACGGTGCGGACGGTATCGAACAGGGTGGTGACATCCAATGCCGGACGTTCAGCCAACGCAGCCCATTCTTCTCTTAACGGATATTTTATTACTTCCATATTTATTCAGTTGACAGTTGACAAGTGACAGTTGACAGTTAGGCTTCGCGCCCGGTTAACAGCCCGGCTGAAAGCCGGAATAACTGTCAACTGTCACTCGTCAACTGTCAATTATTTAGAGTATCATTTTTTCAATCGGGATAACCAGGATGCCTTCGGCTCCTAAGGATTTCAGTTTGCCGATGATTTCCCAGAAGTGTTTTTCTGCAATTACGGATTGGACGGAAACCCAGTTCTCGTCGGCAAGCGGGGTGATTGTGGGGCTTTTCATACCGGGGAGGACTTCTGTTATTTCTTTTACTTTGTCCTTCGGGGCATTCAGCAGGACGTATTTCTTTCCTTCTGCTTCCTGGATGGATTCGAAACGGAACAACAGTTCGTCCAGAATCGATTGTTTTTCTTCGGACAGATTGTTGTTGGCAATCAGCAAGGCTTCACTCTGCATGATGACTTCCACCTCTTTCAACTGGTTGCTCACCAGTGTGCTGCCGGAGCTTACAATATCGAAGATGGCGTCGGCAAGGCCGATACCCGGTGCTATCTCTACCGAACCGCTGATTACGTGCAGGTCTGCTTTCACTCCCTTTTCTTTCAGGTAGGATTTCAGGATTTCGGGATAAGAGGTTGCGATTGTCTTTCCTTCGAACCATTGTACACCCTGATAGTCTTCATCTTTAGGAATAGCAAGAGACAGGCGGCATTTACTGAAACCCAGACGTTTTACCAATTTGGCTTCCTGCCCTTTTTCCACATATTCGTTTTCTCCTACGATACCTATATCAGCTACGCCGTTGGCTACAGACTGAGGGATATCGTCATCACGCAGGAATAATACTTCAACGGGAAATCCTTTTGCTGAAAGGAGCAAAATACGTTTTCCCCTGTTTAGTTTTATACCGGCTTCTTCGAGAAGAAGCATTGTTTCATCATAAAGACGACCTTTTGATTGTACTGCAATTCGTAACATGCTATTATTTTTTTTTAAATGTTGACAATTGATAATTGAGAGTTGACCGTTTGGAAATAAAAAAAGGCTCACCGCGAACGGTAAGCCTTCATTATATATCCTTGTGTATCCTACATACCCAACAGCCCACCGAACTAACGCCCGTTGCAATGATGATGGTGATGTAGTGTTATTCTTCTCATTTGTTTTATTATTACGCCGCAAAGTTACAATAATAATTGAATTAGCAAGTATTTCTATCAAAAGATTACAAAAAACCGCTATTTTTTTCTTAAGATGCTAATTTAAGGCCGATAATTCCTGTTACTATCAACAATGCGGAGAGTATACGATACAAGCCAGCCGAGTCATGGAAAAAGAAAATTCCAATCAGCAATGTTCCTACTGCCCCTATGCCTGTCCATACCACATATGCCGTACCAATCGGTATCGTTTTCTGCGCCAGATACAGGAAATAGCCACTCAATCCCATCGATACGACGGCGATTGTCAGGTAAAGCAAACGATGACCGGTCGTATCGGCCATTTTCATCCCGATGGGCCAGCCTATTTCAAACAGACCGCCCAACAACAAATAAATCCATCCCATAAATTATTCTTTTAGTCTATATAAATGGTCAGCTTGTTGCCGTATTTTATTTGATAACATAACCGGATAATCCGGATGATTGGCAAAGAATGTATCCACCTCTTTCCGCGCCTCCGCCGAAGTATGACCGGATAATAAAGCTCTTACCCATGCTGTTGGGAAGAATATATCTCCGGTACGCTGAACCTCCTGCAATACTTCCAGACCGGGGCGGATATAAGAAACGGCTTCTTTCTGCCACACTTTGCTGTTCACATTTGCCAAAGCAGCAGACGCCCACGGCTCAATCCGCCGGTTCTCTGCGACCAGCAAGGCATTAAACACACTGTCGCGCACCTCTTTCCGAGGTGAAACGGACGGGGATATGAATGCATATTCCTTCTTGCGGTCCGGATTTGTAATGCGGGATTGTTGCACGGAAACAATTTCATCCGCTTGTTCCGGCAGGTACATCGCCAATTTATACGACAATCCGATATAGTCGCTTTCGCTCAAAGAACATTCGCCGGGCGCTTTTTGTTCTTTCCATATTTTATACAGGCGGCCGATTGCTTCGGGTGTCTCAGCCAGGGAACGGTACATACGGAAGGCTTGCAGGCTTATTTCGGGAGAGCCTTTTTCCTGTACGATTTTCCATAAGGCTTCTTCCGGCTTTCTGGCATCGACCGGATACAAACGCTGGCAATTGCCGATATATCCTAATATGGAAGAGAAAAGCAACGGGTTTCTCATCTCCGACAGGTATTCAAGCATGGCATCCATATACCACTCTGACGGGATGGTCCGGTTCAGTAAATTCTCGTAAAGCGTAATCAGTAAAGAACCGCAAAATACATCATCCGGCGTATTCTGCAAGGGCAGCAACAAATCTTCCGCTTCCTGCGGGGTCAAACGGAAGAAACCGTAGGCTGTTCCGTCGGTATTCGGGATAAGCGTATATTTTTCTCCAGCAGGTAAGTCCAGTTTTCGGGTGACCACATCGGTCTTTCCGTCGAAAGAAACCGTAATCGTATCTACACGGCTATCCAGATAAAGCTGATACGTGATATCCTGTGGCCAGAGCAGACCACGTCCCCAACTGTCTTTTTGGGATACGATAAGGCTATCCCCTTTTATCTCCGCCCGTATATCCGGCATTCCTTTCTCATGTACCCAGACATGGCTCCATGCCTGCAAATCGTGGTCCGTATATGTATCCAGAATACCAATCAGGCCTTCCCAAGTGGCATTGCCATACGCATAGGTTTTCAAATATTCCTGTATGCCTTTACGATACGCATCCTCTCCCATCATACGGATTAACATTGCCATTACGACCGGGGATTTGTCATAGATGATATTCCCGTATGCCAGACCGGCATTCCGCAGGTTATCCAAGTCCTGTTTGATAGGGTTGGCTCCGGCCGTACGGTCTTCGGAATAGGAAGGCGGCAGGTAATCGAGCATAAAATTCAAACGGTGGTCGACTTCCGGATAAAGCGGCTCCACAACCTGTGATGCGTAATAGTTGGCAAAGACTTCTTTGGTCCAGACATCGTCGAACCATTCCATCGTAACATAATCGCCAAACCACATGTGGGCGGTTTCATGCGCTATCAGGGCGCTGCGTCCCAACCGCTCGTTCAAGGTCGGATTCTCATTCAGGAACATACGCCGGTCGTTATATAAAGTGGCTCCGGTATGTTCCATTCCGCCATATTGGAATCCCGGCAGGATGATAAAATCATATTTGGCGAAAGGATAAGGTATTCCCGTATATTCTTCCAGCCAACTGAGGGCATCGAATACTTCACCTGCAATTTCCGGGCATTGCGCCACTTTCTTCGGGTCGGTTTCCCGGTGGTACAGGGAGATTTCCCTTCCTCCACGGTTGTATGTCTCGCGGGACAGTTCACCTGCTACGAAAGAGAACAGGTAAGTGCTGAGCGGTTCAGTCTCGCGGAAAGAGATTCGTTTACGTCCGGGAACGGAAACGGAATCGGTTTCCTGTATGGCTCCGTTTGCTACAGCCTGCCATTTCTGAGGGACTTCGAGGGTAAGGCTGAACAGCGATTTCATATCCGGCTGGTCAAAACAGGGGAAAAGCGTGCGGGCACGGTCGGGAACCAACAAGGTATATAAGAACTCATCCCTGCGATTCAGCGACTGGTCGGTTGCTGTAAAAGCGATTGAAACACGGTTCTCGCCCAGAGACACTTCTCCGGCGTCTATTACGATATGTTCCTCTTTAAATGTATAAGGCATTTCCTTTTCATTCAAAAGGACGGAAGATACCTGTCCCGGCTCTCCGCGGAAATCGATGATAACGGGCTGTTTTTCTTTGATAGCAAGTGAAATCTCTGCCGTTCCGGTGACGGCTTCCCCGCGTTGTTCCGGTATGGAGAAAAACAGGCGGTAGCGTACCTGCCCGAAGTTGTCTTTCCTGTATTGTGCCAGTTCGCGGCTAACGCCAGCCTGTAGCAAGGCTGTTTCCGATTGAGGCGAGCCGCATGCCGTAAGCAAGCCGATGGCGACTGCTCCAAGGGTACAGCAAATAGTATGTTTCATTTGTTTTTTCATCTTTTATTCTCTTAAATATTCGGCTATCGACATGAAATTCCGTTCCAACAGATACATCTGGGATGCCATAAAAGCAAAAAATTCGCCCCAATGCTCGCGACGGTGGAAATCGATTCCCCGTTTTTCCGTGTAAATACGGGCGACTTGTTTGCCTGTCTCCCGAACAAAGCAGATATCCCAGATTAAGCCTTCGGGAAAGTCATTCTCCAATGTTTCCTTATACCAAGTCAGGCGTTCGAACATTTCCAGGCGCTCTTCCTCCGACCGATGGTTTACTTCGAGAATGACAAATGCACCTTCCCGGGTGGCATCAAATTTCAATTCTACTCCTCTTACTTTCGTATTATATAAGGTCCACACTTTTTTACGTCCTCGCAAATAAGGTTGGACTTCACAATATGCGGCGAAACCTTCCCAAAATTCTATTTTCAGGTTTTTCAGTTCGTCTTTACTATACATTATTCTGTTCTAATCTTTTTATTTGCAAAGATAGGAGTTTTGACGGTTATAGAGAATCTTTATTTTCTAATAACAAAGAGAAGCGGCACCTAATATTCCTGAATTTTCTATTGTTGAAAAACGGATTTGCAGATTTTTTATAGAGTTGGGATAAGCAAAATCTTTCAAGTTCTCATACATACCTTCCTCAAACAAGGCATGGGCAGCCGCCACAGAACCTCCAAACACAATCATTTCCGGGTCTATCGTCAGTACAACCATTTTGATTGCAGCAGCGACATGCTCCCCAAACTGGCGGTAGGCTTCCAACGCCAGGTCATCTTTCCGCATTGCCCGATCGTACATCTCCTTTCCGTCTATTCCCCAGATATTCATAAAGTAGGAGCCGCTACAATAATATTCGAGTATTTCATCTTTATAAGGAAGCATACCGAATTCGCCCGAGCCACAGTTTGCATCCAAGAGTAATTTCCCATGTTGGATAATTCCTCCCCCTAATCCGGTTCCGATAGTAAGTCCTACAAAGTTCTCATAATTGCGTCCTTCACCAAAGAATCGTTCGCCAAGGGCAAAACAGTTTGCATCATTATCCACATACACTGGTACATTAAATTGGCTTTCCAATAACTCTTTTAGGTGTACTTCTTTCCAGTGAGGAATATTTACCACATCATATACGATACCTTTTTTACGGTCTACCACACTGGGCACACCAATACCGATTCCTTTTACATCCTCATTCCATACTGCCCGGATTACTTCTACCAGAACTTCCAGCGTATCCTCACATTTTTTCGCGTCTTTGGGAGTCGGACGGCTTGCCTGCTCAATTAAACGATTATCACTGATACGTCCGGCACGCATATTGGTACCACCTAAATCCACACCTATAAAAGAAGTTGTATTTTCCATGTCCTTCGATTGTTTATTTTTTCACAACTGTACTTTCGATCACTCGATTCTACAAATATACTCCGGATAAAATAAATAATCGATATTTCCATAAAAGATAATCTTCCGGATTACCGTTTATTATAAAATAAAAAACAGGATAGCCAATTGCTTCGCTATCCTGTTCCAAACGTTATAAAACCGATTTCTATTCTGTCTTTTTACAATTCTTCGGGCTTCTGGTAACTTTTACAGTTCCAGAATCAAACTCTTTTGCCGTTAAAGAGCCTCCCGAACCGATCCCGTAGCGGAAGGTTCCAAACTCGCCGAACTGGACACGTCGTCCGGCGGCAAGGTACCTGCTGATTAACAGATTCATACGGTCGGCCACCCCTTTTACCTGGCTACTCGGAATACCTGCCTCGATTATTTCCAACAGGATATCTTCAAAACGAACCAAATCCGAATATACCGGTTGTGCATACATCTTTTCAGGAACCTCTTTTTTGTCTTTTCCTAAATTCGGTCTCTTTACTAAACGAAACTTGATTGACATTTTTTTAATTTTTAATGGATGAATACTTTATCTGCTTGCTTTCGAAAACATTACAAATAATGCTTAAAAAGCAAATCGTCAAGCAAGGATAACCATAGACGTATGTTGCCGTATATAGTAACAAATATGATTCGGGATATTAAAAAAAGAGAGCTTCCTAATAAAAAAGCCCCCTGACTAAAAATAGCCAAGGGGTACTTTACTGTGTTTAAATGAAACTCGGTTTTGGTATGGGATAAACTTATTCTATCGGAACAAGTTTTGGGATCGTATTATCATCACCTCCGGATGCAAACCTATAAGGACTTGCATAATCCGGATTGTTTGTATTCCATTCTGCAATAGCGGCATTGAGGGAATCTATCGTCTCTTGTTTATTCAAATCTGAAATCTGGCTTGGACCTTTTGTATTCCAACCTTGACCTTGAGCATCAGATTGAACAACAAATAATTCTGTATTATTAACAAAGTACAATTCCTTAGTTTCATCTATAGAATAATTGGATAAAGAATAGGCAATACCTCCAATCCTTGATGAACCAGATATGGAACCTTCATTTATACAAGCGGTTAAAGCGGCTGCAGCATTATATATAGATGAAGAAACCATTCCTCCTGAATAATAGGATCCTTTACAATTACCATGATTTACACAAGCCACCATTTTTCCTGAAAGACCTCCTGTTATTCCTGCTGCAATCGTTCCTCTTATTTCTCCGAAATTCTCACATGCTACACAATAAGTCTGAGAATTACCTGCAATACCTCCAGTATAGCTACTCCCTGTTATATTTGCTTTGTTTACACAACCAATTATTGCTAAACTAGTACCTCTATGGCCAGCAATACCACCAACAAAACCTCCACCTATAACTGTTCCTGAAACCAATTTGACATTCTTAATTATTGATGGAGAAGTACACATACCAAAAAGTCCTTGATAGTCACTTGCTGAATTAATATAAATATTCTGTATTTCATACCCTGAACCATCATATATACCTTTAAATGCAAAAGAATTAGTAGTACCTATCGGAACCCATTGCTTTGTTTCGCTACCTTCCAAATCAATATCTTTTCCCTGAGTCAATGTCCAACCGGAAAAACCATTATATCTATAACCTTCATATTCCGCACTGCCAACATTCGTTACAGCAGCCACCCAGGCAAGTTCTGCACGAGTATTAATTATTGCAGTCTTTGTTGTCCAGTTTATATTTTCAGGTTCTTTGGTTGATGCATCTATAGCCTGAGACATATCCAATGCTAATGTTTTAGCATAACGCTTGCCTGCTTCAAAAGTAACCGAAGAGACACTGACACTCAAATATTTCTTTGTACCGTTATCATTTACAAAAACTCTTACTTTTAAATCACCCGAAACAGGAAATGCAGCCATGCAAACTGTCACAGTGGCACTATTGCTCAAAACGGGTTGTTCGCTTGGATACACAAGACTCAACTTATTGCTCGCATCACTTGCTGCAGTCAGTTTCTTAGATGTCACGTCCAGATCCATCCTATTCACAAGTTTCGTTCCAGAAACTTCAATGCTTTCCAATAAGATATTATCAGCAGCTTCCGTTAAGGTTAGTTCAAACTGCAATAAAGAGCAAAGATGCTCCATCGCAAATTCCATTTCATTATTAGCATTCAGATGACCGGATTCTTTACTTACCATATAAGTATATCCGGACAGGTGCTTCAGATCATTAGCTGTTGCCGTTTGTTCCATCAGGGATGGAAGCGGAACTACTGTTTCCTGTGCACTTTCATGGTTTCTATTCCAAGGGTAAACCACATAATAATTGTTCGCTGCATTCTCGATAATGTCTCCGATAAAAGAAGCTTTCTTTGCCCTTTCGCCTAGTTTGGCAGAGAGAGAACCCGCATATGTAGTATTTCCGAATACACTAACCTGGTCACCGTTTATCCAATATACATCCGCACCTTTGTCCGAAGGTTCCACATCCACTTTTGTGAGTATGCCTTGGGAAAGATTAGCTGTTACATGTACTTTTTCACCATCTTGTCTATTATTCTGAATATCGTCTTTATTACAACCGGCAAGCAATAAGGTTGCCGATAAGGATACTAACAATGTCTTCTTCATGTTTTTTTCTATTATTGTTCTTCATTGTTAGTTTACCAGGTCCCACCATCACCGAAATCAGGCGTACTACCATCCAGGATAGCTCCTTCGATTTCCATTTCAACTACTTCAATCACTGGTTTTTCATAAACCGCCTTTACGTTTCTCAATTGGTCTTTTTCAATCTTTTCCATAATACGATAATTTATTTATACTGTACAATTCTAACTTAGTTCTCATCGGACTGCTATACATGTATTGATAATCAATCTGAGAGAATCAATAATATCAATTCCGGAACACTTTGTAAATCATCTTCTTATAGGTATTATAGAAAATGTTAATCTTTGTTTCTTTCAATTTATAAAAAGGTATAAAAACAGAAGTATGAACTTCACCAGGGAAGAAATGAAATTCAATATTAGAAAGAATATACACATCATCGCCAATCCTCTATCACATTGAAATACATTATCATAATAAAACTAAAGGTCTATTCTGTCCAATCAAAATAAGGTTATTTTTGCAGCAAAAAGAAGTGTAGACAATCTCTCAGTCCGATGAGAACTAAGTCATAATTAACATTCATACACATTCTTAAAATACAGAAATAGTATTCTTTATATAATTAAGTTTGTTATTTTTGCTTCTACCTATATCGTATAGGTCAAAAACAAAGAATAACAAAACAAGCTTTTTATATATGAAAGTTTCAATGATTACAGCTGTTTATTTCAGTGCAACTTATACAACTCAAGGCATAGTAAAACAAATAGCACACGAGTTCGGAAAACCGGTTGTCGACTACGATATTACACAATCCGCACCTGATAAAGAGGTCGTTTTAGGTAAAGACGAGTTACTTATTGTAGGCATGCCTGTTTATTCGGGGCGTATTCCGCCACAGGCTGCTCAGGCATTTACTAAAATAAAAGGCAATGGCACACCTGCCATCATCATTTGTGTATACGGAAACCGGGATTATGATGATGCCTTGATTGAATTGAGGGATATAACAGAAAAGCAGGGTTTTAGCATCCTTGCAGCAGCAGCTTTTGTTGCACGTCATTCCATTTTCCCTCAAATAGCCACCAATCGCCCGGACGAATGGGATTGTGCCTATATCTCCAAATTCGGAGAGACGGTTAAAGAGCTGCTGGAAGATTTGACAAATACGGAAATTCTTTCAGGTATTAAAGTAAAAGGAAACTATCCTTATAAAGCCATTAAACGGATTCCTATCCACCCTAAAACAAATGATCAATGCAACAAATGCGGAAAATGCGCCCGGCTATGCCCTACCCAGGCTATTTCTGCAGAAAATCCGCAAAAGCCAAACAAAAAGAAATGTATTTCCTGCGGACGTTGTACCCTGATATGTCCACAGAAAGCACGGAATTATGGAGGATGGCTTTACCGGTTTGCAGGAAAGAAATTTATAAAGAAATATTCCAAGCCCAAAGCGCCGGAATGCTTTTTCGCTGAAATCAAAATAATAGAATAAAGAACTAAAGTCTTAATCAGATTACCTAATCTTGTGACAACAACTTATTCCTATGCCTTGACTGGTAGATAACATTCACTGTCTGCAACACCACCGACAATATAATAATCCCCAGGCCGGCATAAAAAGAAATATCCAGATCCTTTGCTTCATTAAACAGCAACATCGCTAATATAATGCTGTAGACAGGTTCCAGGTTATAACTTAGATTCACCGTAAAAGCGGAAACTTTCTGCAACACCTGTATCTGTAGCAGGTACAATCCGATAGTACAGGCAGAAGCCAGCAACAACAGGTAAATAAAATCGGATATTCCGGGAAGCATCCCCTGTACAGGAAAGAAATATAAATAAAAAGGCAAGATACACGATAATCCGATAAAACCGCCTCCCATTTCATAAAGCAACATCGTACTTGCCGAATGTGCCTTCCCCACTCTTTTATTGGAAATCGTAAATAATGCAGCCAATGCTGAAGAAATCACCCCTAATCCTATCCCCAGGCGGTATCGCGTATCAAAATGGAAAATCAAGACTATTCCGGATAAAGTAAGCAAACTGAACAAGACCTCTACCAGTGAGATTCTCCTCCGGTTAATCAGAGGTTCCAGAAATGCAGTAAAAAAGCCTACCAACGAAAAGCAAACCACTCCGACAGAAACATTCGAGGCCTTAATACTTCCATAAAAGAATATCCAATGAAGCCCCAACAGGAACCCCACCCCGGCAATCTTCAGCATCTCCCGGAACGGAACCCGCTGCAATTTCTTCCTTACATACAGTAAACAGAAAAACAGCACAGTTGCAAACAACATACGGTACCATACGAGCAATGCCTCATTCAGAGTTATCAACTTCCCGAATATTCCCGTTGCCCCTGCAAGAAGAATAGACACATGCAGTTTTATAAAAGCTTCTCTCATCTTAAAAAATCCCATTAAAAAGAGCATCAAAAGTACGCTATTTTTCAATCATTTTATTATCCTTCATTCAAAAGTACCAAGAATGATGTAGAATTAAACCCAAAGAAAATGGTTAATTCGCCTATTGCGGATATGTCCGGGATTCGGAAAGCGTGTTGCCCTGTTCATTCAACTTACGGGCTGTTTCCAGCATTGCTTCGTTTATTGCTTTAACCTTATTGAAGTCCATCTTTTCCACTCGGCGGTCATAGGTTACCAAACCGTTTATTTCATGTTCCACATCGGTGGTCTGCGTATAAATAGCCGCACTCACACCACGGTAGACCATCATTTGCTCCACTTCATTAATCAGCTGAACATAGGTATCAGAGAGTATGTCTTTATTGACCAGTATTTCGTAAGCATTATTTCTTACAGGCCACATATGACCACGTACGAAAAGCCCCTTGCCGCCAAATTCGCCGATAGAAGCAGCGCGTCGGTCTTCAGGGGCAGGTGTATGCTGTTCATTGATGGGACCATAATTGTGCAGATCTACAAAGTCACCGTTACTGGGGTCTCCATAGGCTTTGCGGTATCCGGGAGCATAATTATATCCTGAGTTGCCATTCACGAGCCGCGACGGGTCATACTTCCCGATCCAGTCAGTAATATCAGTTACTTCAAAAGCTCCCCAGTTTTCATTAAACGGTACCCATGTTACTATCGAGGGCGAACTGACATGCTGGTCGATCATCTCTTTAAGTTCTGCACGGAATTGTGCCCTGAGAGCGACAGAATCAGGAAGATCAGGTTCCCAGATATTGGGCATATCCTGCCATACGATCACTCCGAGACGGTCGCAATGGTAGTACCAACGTTGCGGCTCTACCTTGATATGCTTACGGATCACATTGAAGCCTGTCCTTTGTGCCAGCTCGATGTCATAGAGCAACGCTTCTTCCGTAGGAGCGGTGAAGATGCCATCGGGCCAGTAACCTTGGTCGAGCAGGCCGAGATGAAATACAAATTGTCCATTTAACAATGTGCGTGTTACTCCTCCCACTTTATCCAGTCCCACGGAACGCATTCCAAAGTAGCTGTCGACCACATCCACTATCTGCCCGCGCTTGTTGCGCAATTCCAGTTTCAGGTCATAAAGGAAAGGGTCTTCGGGACACCAGACACGCGGATTTTTAACCGGGATATAGAATTTTTCACCCGCAACACCTTCCGTTTTAGCAACCTGTGAACCAGCTGCCATAGTAGTCGCGGTTACTTTCAATCCGCCGACAGACGATGTAGCAACCACTTCCAGACGATTATTTTTCAAATCCGGAATAAGTTTTATACCTGATATATATTCTTTTTCCACTGGTTCCATCCATACAGTCTGCCAGATACCCGAAGAAAAAGTGTAATCGCCCCGCGGGCCGTTCTTACCCGATGGAGCCAGTCCGTCGTTCGGATCGTAGGCGCCCACGACAAGCGTATTGACACCGGATTCGAGATAGTCGGTTATATCGAATGAGAAACTGCCGTACCCACCTGTGTGGCTACCCACTTTCTTGTCGTTGATGAATACAGTGGCAATACGGTCTACGGCACCAAAGTGCAGTAGGATACGTTTGCCTTTCCACTTATCGGGCACGGTTACGGAACGCCGGTACCACAGGCAGGTCTCACCGTTTCGAGCTATACCTGAAAGTTCAGCCTCGGGAACGAATGGTACCAATATTTTCTCGGGTGTTGCCGGAAATTTCGGAGGTGCCGGCACTATTAACGGATTAGCTTTGTCTTTGCCTCCCATGTAATCCCATTTTCCGTTAAGGTTGAGCCATTCAGAACGTTCCATCTGCGGACGGGGATATTCAGGGAGTGGTATTTCCATCTGGAAAGCTTTTTCCGTCCATAGAGTAGGCAGGGTGAAACTTTTCTTATCTTGCGCCCTTGTCAAAAGACTACAACAAAAAAGGCTTGCTGCAATGCATAAAATAAATTGTCTGGTAGATTTCATTTGCTTATTTTGATTTAAGAACCTTTAGCTCACCCATTTTGATTTCTTACGGTGAGCTAAAGGTCCGTATTGATAGCGTTCAAACGATAGAATATTTATGGACAGCTAATGGATACTAATTGTACCGGTCCTAATAATCCGGAGTCAAGTAGAGGCGTCATACCCGTGGTCATGTCAAAACGGAATCTATCGTGGGTTCTCGTAAGACGTTTTTCCTCCGGTAAGTTAAGATCACCGATTACCCGGTTCGTCCATAAATTAACAACGTCTATTTCCAACTTGTTTCCTTTTGCCTTTATGGCATCCGTAATTTCCACACGCCATGGGTAGCACCAGAGAGTACCGATATTCTTGCCATTGAGGCGTACTTCGGCTACATTGCGGACATCTCCCAGATCCAAAAACAGAGGTTGGTTTTTATCTATGGATTCATCCGCCAGATCAAAGGTTTTAGAATAGGTTGCTTTACCTGAATAGAACTTCACTCCATCGTCAGGATGTTGGGACCAGCTTACTAATTCGGAAAATTCAGTATGAGCAGGACCGCCCCAAGCCGGATCAAATGCCACATTCCAGGGGCCTGAAAGGGGTTGTACTGTAATGGGCCTGGAGAAGTTCTCTTCCGCTTTTCCTGCGGTTGTTTGTGTTATTGATTTACGGAATACAATGAAATAAGATCCGAACCGGTCCAGTTCCAACGGCAATGTAGTGCAGCCATCAGCCTGGCGGAAAGCTTTTGCATCCCACATTTCACCGTTAACCGGATTCCATATTTCAGGCTGCTTACCGGTAATACGGAATGTGAAATCAGCCCGTTCCGTCTGATTCCTGCGATTAATCACAAAATAGATTTCCGCATCAGGGGTTGTACGGTGAATATAGTCAAACTTCTCAGGATCCGTACCCTGGCCGTTAAACTTGAAGTCCGGCTGAATGCCATCTGCTAAAAGAATTTCGCGTGGTGTCTTGCCCCAGATAACACGCCCTTTCCCAAAATTACGTTCCGTGCGGGTCTTACCGTCCAAGTCGCCCCATATTTCTGCAACAATTTCCTGTACCTGACGATCCGATTCCCCGGCATTGGTCACATCTCCGGATGTTTTGGGCGGTGCTCCGACAAGCGTAACGCCATTGCGAACCAGTTCACGGATTTTCTGAATCACCGCTACAGACATCTCTGTGGATGGAACCGGAGAAACATCTAAACGCTGAAAGCCACCCACCAAACGGGATATATCCTCAGAAGGCGAAGTACAGTTTTGCAATACCAACAACCGGTAACTCGTTCCATCAGGAAGTACAACCTTGCCGTTCTCGGCAGACATTCTTGTTAACAGCACTTCCGCATTGACATAATCGCAATCGTAACCTGCACCAAGACCGGGAACCAAGTATTTGGGAGGTGCCAGCGTCGGTGGACGTTCTCCCAGATAAAAACAAACATCACCTACAAAGTTGCCTTCCTGTAACAGATACTGGCAACGGGAAAGATATGAGAAAAACTCTGCAGACTGCTCCCACCAGGTGATGTTCGGTGTGAAATGCTGTCCGGCACAAAACTCATATCCCGGTTTACCGTCCGAAGGAGGCTGGCAGGTAGACTGATGCAACATCAACTTATTAATACCTTCACAGAAAGCGTCGTTGGCATAAGGCTTCATTTCGGCAGGGCCTAAAGACCAATGGGTATAATGGGGTTCCTGTTGCGTGAAAGCTTCGGCCATCGCTATGCGTTTGCCATACACATGGGCTGCTGTGGCAGTCTGTTTCAGGTTCATCCGTAACCATCTGTCTTGGTTATAGCCATCTGCTGAACGATAATGGCCGTTTACCCAAAACTCCCCGGCAGTAAAATCGCACCGGCCAAAGTTTTTTAACGCATCAATCGGAGGTATATCATTAGGACCACCGGCTTCGCTCCCCATAGCCATACCGTTTTGATGGCAAAGTTCGGCAAAATGGCCGTAAAAGTTTTCGGCAATGCAATCCTGGATCGTGCGATCGAAATCCGTAAGAAAACGGGCCGAGACAATAGAATCGACAACCGTATAACCGGCAAGTACGGGAAGATATTTCATTAAATCATACCCCCGGAATCGTTGGAACTGGTCAGGAAAATCCTGTGTCCAGGTTAATTTTCCACACTCCCAGCTGTCCGACCAGAAATAATCGATCTTACCTCCTGCCTTTTGCGCTTCTTCGATAAGTGGTTTTCCTAAATGATTGAAATGGTCATCTAACGCAGCCTTGCTCAAATAATCGATTTCGTATCCGTCGCCACCTTCATAGGTATCTGCCTGAGGAGGTCCGGGATAGGCAAACCATCTACTCCATAAATGCCCAGTCAGCGTGTAGCCTGTCCGCAGGATTACCCATTCCCCTTCAGGTACCTGCCAATCGAACGAACCATCCGGTTTCATGAAGCCTGTTACATCGATTACATTTTGCAAATCTGTTTTTTTACCGCCTGCTTCCACCTTGATTGCCTGTACACAGATATCCTGATAGTAATTGTCGACAATTTCCGGTTGTTTCAGTTTTTCATTTACCTTTTTAGGGCCTGTTAATTTCAGTTCAGTCTGGACCACCTTTTTCATGGCATAATCAGGAGTAACCCACGGTCCCTGCATCGTCCATCCACCGGCAGATAAGTTATATCCAAATTCAAGATTTAACCTCTTGGCTTCCTTTACTGCATGCCGAAAAAGTTCCCACCATTCAGGACTTTGGAATTTCACGCCGGGAAGTGGGGCAACGCCGGCATACCCACCATTACACATCAGATTGACCCCATGGATACCTTTTGCCTTAAATTCCTCCAAATCCCGGGTAATTCCTTCTTTATCCACCCTGTTAAAAAGCCACCACCAATAGGTGATTGGCTTTGCTTCGTCGGGTGGAGAGATAAAGGATTCTCTTAAAACATCGGGCTTTGTATTACATGCGGAAACGCAGCCCAGAAAAAAGACAAAGAATAATAACTGTTTTAATAGGTTCTTTACCATTGTATTTGTTTTTTATAGAATTATTTTTTTCCATTCATGGTTTTATATTTCAATCTGTAGATACAAAAATATAATGTATAAATTCAACACAGTTATCAATTATGGCAGATAATTTCCGGTATTTGATAAAAAGAAGCTGTCTAAAAAGTATTTTCGACTCTGTTTTATTCGATACCTGTCTAATGAGCATTCATATCCGTAGTACTTGCCGGATGTGCCTTCTCCACTCTTTTATTGGAAATCGTAAATAACGCAGCTAAGCCAGAAGAACACTCTCATTACTTGTAACACTACCGAGAGCACAATTATACTCTGCCCGGTATAAAAAAGAGAAAACAAACTCAGAATAGTATAAAACCGTTAAAGAACACCTTTCATTTTGCCAATCAAAATATTATTCGTTGTTTTGCGAACAACAAATAAAGAAGGAATTTAAAATGAGTACAAAGCAATATACAACAGAGCAAGAACAAATAGCCCGTTTTGCCAAAGCGATGGGACATCCGGCACGAATGGCTATTCTAACCTTCCTGGCAAAACAGGAAAGTTGTTTCTTCGGCGATATTCACGAAGAGCTACCTATTGCCAAAGCAACCGTTTCGCAACATTTAAAGGAATTAAAGGACGCAGGTCTGATTCAGGGAGAAATAGAAACACCTAAAGTCCGATATTGCATTAACAGGGAAAATTGGGAACTCGCCCGGAAGTTATTTGCAACTTTCTGGAACAACATACAACATACCGATACATCGTGCTGTGAATAACAGCACCTTTTTTTAAAACAAATGTTCGTAGTTTTACGAATTACGATTATTATATCAATTCGTATATAAAAGAGAAAACAGCCCCCAAGAACAAGAAAGCAAACAATATATTAATTAAAATAAAAGACAGTATGGAAAAAATAGAAATGAAGAAAAACCAGGAGTTGAAAGAGTTAGTAAAGCAACGTTATAGTGAGCTTGCATTAAATTCGGATGAACTAAAAGGTTGCTGTTGCGGCAAAAAACCGGCAAGCCCTTCGAAAAAGGTCTTTACTATAATGAGTGAAGATTATAAAAATCTAAAAGGATACGAACCTGATGCAGATTTAGGGGTAGGTTGTGGATTACCTACCCAATATGCAAATATCAATAAAGGCGATACCGTTATCGATTTAGGTTCAGGAGCAGGAAACGATTGTTTCATCGCCCGTGCGGAAGCCGGAGAAAACGGAAGAATCATTGGTATTGATTTTTCACCCCAGATGATTTCAAAAGCCCGTAATAATGCGATTAAACGAGGATATACAAATGTTGAATTCCTGGAAGGGGACATTGAAAATATGCCATTGCCTGATAATACGGCAGATGTAGTAGTAAGTAACTGTGTCCTCAATCTGCTCCCTCAAAAAAATCTTATTTTCAAAGAGATTTACCGTGTTTTAAAACCAGGAGGACATTTCTGCATATCGGATGTCGTTCTCAATGGCGTTTTCCCAAAAGAATTTACAGATAACGCTGCCATGTATGCCGGATGCATCGCAAGCGCCATCCAAAAAGAAGAGTACCTGAAGGAAATAGAAAAAGCTGATTTTATAAATATCCGCATCGAAAGAACAAAGACGATCCTTATTCCTGATGATGTGTTAAATGAGCATTTAGATGAAGATACAATCCGGAAATATAAATCGGGAAACGTCGGAATCTACTCGATTACTGTGACAGGACAGAAAGAATAACAGCTTAAAAGATATAACAAACTACACTTTTCGTATATTTGAAAGCGAAGAGACAGTATAAATCAATAACCACACTCATAAATCAGGGTGTGGTTATTGTCTCATTAGTAAAATCAATTCGTGATACGGAACTAAAGGAAAACATGAAACAGGTTGTAATAATCATTAGCATATTATGGAGTACATTATTCGCTCATGCACAAGACCAAGAATCTATGATTTTAAAACAAGACCTTGCATGCTTGTTTGACAGTTTAAGCATGATTGGTATATTGGGTAAGGATTGTAGCCGGATAGATATCCATTTTTATGAAGCACGGAAAATGAGTGACAAAGATTATAAGATTAAAGGTATCAGCCGTACCCGATTATCTATTATCTGTCCGTTTGAAGGAAAAATTTCTATCGATAGTATTTCTTCCAATCCTCAAATAAAAAGTGAGTGTACGGAAATTGATGGTTTCATATATGGAACGACAAAAGTTTGTTCGTGGGCAGATGAAGTCATACCCGACACCCCCAAAGACTTCTGCGAGTTCAATGATGCGGGCGAGTGGTTGGTATCACCGCAATATCGTAAGAAGGGTTGGGAGAATCTATATAATGCTTACTACAATGACTTTCTGGCAACGGACGAGATACAGAAAGCCCGTGCAATAGAAGAACAAAAATGGTGGGTAGATAAAACCCCACCACACAATACAGATTGACTTTATAACCAATAATCGTATGAATATCGAAGAATTTAGAGAATACTGCCTTTCATTCAAAGGTATCCGCGAGAAAATGCCTTTTCCGAACGTGCCGGACCGTTATAGCCGGGAGGTGCTGTGTTTCTATGTATTAGACAAATGGTTCTGTTTCGTAAACATTGAAGCATTTGATTTCTGTTGTATCAAATGCAACCCTGAAGATTCGGAAGAGCTGCAAGCCAACTACACAGGTATTAAACCCGGTTGGCATATGAATAAAAAATATTGGATCAGCGTCTATTTCAACCAAGACGTACCCGACGGGAAAATACGCGAACTTGTAAGAAATTCCTACGAGATAGTCGTTAAAAGCCTGACCAAAAAAGAAAGGGAAATGCTGCAATCAAATGAAAGCAACACTTCCCGTTAACTAATCTATAGTATAGCAAATCCGTTTGAATACAGGATTATGCCATTATTCCGAGGAAACTACGGAGAAATCATCCATCAGCCCGTAATCATGTAACTCATAGTCACAGCCAGGCGCCTGTTTGGATACCCCGTTCCAGTGCCAGGGGCCGGAAATACCTTTTTCCGTGTTATAATGAGGTCCCAGCAGGTTCTTCAAACTGCCGATTACCCGGACTTCAATCCGGTTATTCCCCTGTTTCAGATAAGGAGTCAGGTCAAAATGATAAGGTTTATAGGCAATGACTCCCACCTTCTCCGTATTCACATAAACTTCAGCCAGCGTCCCTTCCCATTTATTCAGGCGGAGAGCATAGCGCAACGAAGTATCTTTTACCGGATAGTCTTTGGCATAAGACACATCCCATGAATAATAAGGCAGTCCCTGTTCCTTCCAACTTCCCGGTTTCAAATGACCGGCCGCTTCCCGGACCACCCAACCATGCGATGCCGGTTCCAAGTCGAAATCACCCAACAGATAGGCCGGGGCAACCTCTGCATAAATACGCATCGGAGAAACACTCAATTCAACCACATTCACACCCGGTTTGACAAAATCGCCGACAGGATATACCCCGAAACGGCTGTCGAGCCAGGATTCTCCTTCGAGGGATGATACCGGGTTCCCGTTTATCCGGACCTTCCAGATATCCGGTTGTTCGGCTACCAGCTTCATCCGGCTCTTATCGGGCGTCCCTGCAACAATAAAATGATATTGCACCTGTATATCCCCTGTTTTAAACGTATCCTTTTCCACGATTGTCTGGCGATATTGGATAGCAGACTCCCAAGGGTCATTCATGCCGAAATGTTTAAACAAACGCCTGCATGCCTCCGGAGTATACAAATTCCGTTCCGCTTTCCCGTCTATTATCAAATCGCAGAAATCGAGCGTAAGCACATTCTCTTTCATCCGCTTCACTTCCACCGGTCCCGCCGAAGCCATTACTTTTCCATTGGCAAGAGCCGGCCGGGCAGCATATTTTCCCGTATTCGATTGGGGGCAGAATAAGATAAGGCTTCCGGCAGGCGGTAACTCGAATGTAGCCTCTGCCATGCCTCCCTCCTGCCTGTTAGGATATTCGAATAACTCTCCGGACATGCCATCCACTTCTATCAACCCCTTTCCGGCAACCGACAGTTTGCCCTTGGCCGTCTCAGTCAAAGATGAATTTACCAGAAATACCAGTTCACCATCCTTATACGTCCTGCGTTGATGATACAGGTCATTTCCTGTAATCCTGGCAAAACGTATCTTGTCATTTTGCAATTTCTCTTGGATGACCCGGTTCAAATCGCTTTCCGCATACGTCCGGATACACCCGGCATTTTCGTCCAGCCAGTTCTTCAGTTCCATGCTTTCCTTCCCTTCCACCAATACAGGTTTTGAGAAAAGAACCAGCTCGCCTCCCGAAGCAACAAACTTCCGCAGCAAGGCAAAGGTTGAGGCATTCAGGTTCTCCATCATAGGCGGAACGACCACCTGCTTATACCCTCTTTTACCTACGACAAACAAACTGTTCTTTACCGTTCCCCGGTCTTTGATAATATTTTCCGAACCCAGGTCATATTCCACCTGGCTTTTTTCCAAGCGGGTAACAAACTCCTGGAAATTTATTCCGACCTCCATCGTTTTCGCATGTCCTCTGATATAGGAAAAATACAGCCAGGCGGTGGTAGTCGGTTCCAGCACAAGAATTTCGTTTTCCTGCTCGCCCTGGCTCAACAGCATCGACAGGCGGGCAAAATAATCATTCTGCGTTTTATAATCGGACCACCAGGGAGAAATCGAATTGAACACCGGAGGATAATCGTATTTACGTGCTCCGACAATGGTCATATGCGATAAATGCTGGTTCAGGAAATTAACGCCCAGCACATACTCCCAGTCACCCAGCCGCTTCAGGTCCTCGAATGTAACATTCCAGCCTCCGCCGCCATAGGTTTCACTCAAGGTACGGGTATATCCCATTTGATTGGCAACACTCCGCAGCTCCTTAACGGCTCTCACGTTACCGAACTGAGCCTGTGGATGGGCATCATTAAACTGGTTGAACAGCATATCGATTGCCGGCATTTGATGCCAGGCGTACATTGCCATATTATCTCCCCCATGCGACATATCAGGCCAGCCGTGTTCCCAATAATGCCCGGTCCAATACATATTCTTTTTGTCGCAATAAGCAGACCACGGTTTCGACCAGCGGTCAATAAACAACTGCGTAAGCGTCTCCATATAATTATGGCGGACCTGTTTCCAATTGCCGGTTTCTTCCACCAGCAACGGCAACACGCTTTTCAAATCGTATCCCCATTGTTTTTGGAAAACCTCAAACAAATCGGGTGTCCACCTTACACCGCCGGGGCTTGCCACATTCGGCTCGTCCGTAAAGATACCTTTGATTTCGGTACCGAGCGCTTTCCCGAAATGCTTCTCATACCCGCTCATCGTTACATCGATAAACTTCTGCGTAACACCGGGGTATAGCAAATCGACATAGGAGAAACCACCATGCCAGTCCGCTTTGCCATAATAAGTCTTTTTGTAGAGATAGTATTCACCCTTCCGGTTCTTGTAAACGGCCAAATCCGAAGTAATATCCACAAAAGTATCCTGCTCTTTTTTCAGGCAGAAATAAAAATCCCCTGCATTTTCAGGCAACATCTCCACTTTCTCATAAGCAAGCCCCTGTCCCTGGTTATACGATTCAGGCATCAGGGCCGGCACATGCCCGCCGGCAAATCCGCTGGGATAAGAGTTTTCATCATAAATCCAAATATCCAATCCCAGTTCTTTTCCGGTTTTCACACTGTACCGGTACAACTCGAACCAGTCGTCGGAAAGATAATCCGTAATCATTCCCGGCCGGGGATGCACGAAAGCGCCCCCAAATCCCTGCTCTTTCAATTCTTTCAGCATCCGGTCGATATCCGCATGCGTCACTTTGGTATTCCATACCCACAAAGGTGCGGAACGGAACTCCTTATCAGGATTTTTCAATTCCTTTTTCAGCTTTTCAAACCGCATTTCCTTCTGTTGGTCTGCCGACGGATACCCCGCCTTGCAACAGCAAAGCAAAGCAAGAAGGAGAAGGCTTCTGCCTATTCTTATATTTTTCTTCATCTGTTATTTATTTTAACATCAACGTCCTGCAACTTATACGATCAGTAACTGATATATACCCCATGCGCCCTGTTTTTGTCAAACAGGTACGGATAATGTTTTTTAACCAATGATACCGCTTCAGGCGAAAGTTCCTGAATAGGTTTCGGTTTATCCTGCGGACGGGTCTGCTTCTGGTTCATTTCCCCCATCAGGCTCCAGCGGCGAGTCATATCTTTCGGTTCCTCTGCTTTCAGGGTATAGTTGGTAAAGTCTATCACCTCTTCCCGTCCCCAGTTTTTCTGCCAGTCCTTGGTCAGTGCCAGGCGGAAATCCTTGTTCATAAACCAATACATTTTCAGGTTACTGTCCGAGCCACCGATACCCGAGCCTTTTTCTTCAAAACGGTAGTTGAAGGAATTATCTTTGTAATGTTCACGCCACAACAATCCGAATTCCCCTTGTGTAACGACCTTCACATCCGGCCAGTTCCTTTTTATCTCGTTCAGCCAATCTTTCAGCCCGTCGTTCGGAAGGCTTTGTTCCCAACAGTTGGTCACCCAGGCAAAACCGTTCAGTTCCAAGCCCCGGTCAAAGTGCAAGGCTGTCGTGTGCATCATCTCAGTCAATCCGGTCAGTTTCCCGTAAGCAAAAATAGTTTCTATCGGTCCCACTCCCATGCGGCTATTGAAGCCACCGTCAAAGCCTGCCCGCCGTGCGGCAAGGAAATCGACACTCCAACCGTCGAGGTTTACACAATCGATAAAATCGCTTTTGCCCTGTGCCGGCTTGCAGAAATGCTCTTTGGAAGGATAGAACGGATAGCAAGGCGCCCCGTCTCCATCCTGATTGTCGATAGAAAACTGGCTGAATATATTGCCCTGGCAAACATGTATATCTTCCTTTTCAGCCAGATATTGTTGGTTTTCAGCCGAAAGGAATCCCGCCACAACACTTTTGGGACGGAATCCGTTGCCCACAATCTCGCTCACTTTTGCCAGTCCGTCATGCAAATCTTTATTTACCTGTTCCCGGGTATTGTAGGCATTTGCAAAATAAGCTCCCGGAATGAAGGTGATATCATCCCCATATTGATGGTGGTAAGCCACCACCTGTTCGCGTATCTTTTTATAGTTTTCCGTCTGGTCGTGCAATGCCAGCCAACTGAAAGCCCAGGTGATTTTTCCTTCCGGAAATTCCGTTGCGACAGCTTCCCTGAACTGTCTCACTTTTTCGGGCGTATGCAAAGCCCGTTCATCCCTTCCTTCATTCCTGTCGCGTGCCACTTCAATCTGGTTCACCCGGATAATCGTATTTAGTGTAAGAAACCGGTTCCCCATCAACTTATCGACACGACCGCCTTCCTGCTCTGTCCTGTCTGCGGCAAACAGGCTCGTAGATGTAAAAAGTAGAGCTGATAAAATTCCAATAATACTTTTTCTATTCATGGTTTTATATTTAAGTCCGTAGGTACAAAAATATAATACCAAAATTCAACACAGTTGTCAATTATGGCAGATGATTTTCGGTATTTGACAAAAAAGAGGTGCGTCGCATTCAATTCCAGTCATCTTCCTCTTCTTTAAAAAGCCCGTATTTCTTTACCAGTTCCGAGAGTTCCGGGTCAAGGTTCGCCCTGAATTTCATTTGCCCGTCCATCTCTGCCGCAGTGAGCAAGAGCCGTACCGCTTTTTCTTCATTCCCCAGGCGTGCCTGAAGGATGGCTTGCATGTACTTGTTTTCGGCTGTCTGGGGTGATTTCTCAAATATCCGCAAAGCAGCCTTGTCATACCCCATAGACATATAGGCGATGGCCGTATTCACATCATCATACGGTCGAAGTATTTCCAAGGCCTGTGCGTATTTACGTTTCTCCAGATATTCCACAGCCCGGACATACGTCGTATCCGGTTCGTTCGTATAGATTGTATCCTGTTTCATTCCCCTGCGCGAGAGGCTGAAACGGAAATCTACCGCACGTATTACCGGATAAAGTTTGTCTAACATATAAGCATATTCCGGCTTATATTGGCTTTTTATCAGCCATTCGCGCCGGTCGGGGTCCTGTTCACGGTCGATAATCCTCAGTATGGCGTCTTTATGGCCCTTGAAGTCCGGGTCACTCACAATCAGGCGGCGCAGCTTGTCCCAGTCCTCGGGGACGGTGCGTACCTTTATCAGGTTCGGCAAATCCGGAATTTCGTCTTTCACTTCACGGTGAATAAGGTTGCCCGCCTCGTCCATCTCGACAGCAGTACCGACAGACAATGAATCATACAATACTGTAAATTCCTTTGCCAGCACGTCACGGATGGATTTTGCACGCTTCCGCGCTATTTCTCCGTTGAGGAGCCAACTGCCTTCGGGCGATGAGGTGGCGAAAAGTGTCAGGCTGTCTATCCTATACACAGGATCGGTCATCAGCGCCAGAGTAAGGTCTTTCACTTTCTTTACTCCCTGCCGGTTCACGTCAATGGTTTCGTCCAGGTTGAAGTCGTTTTGCGGGAAGTAAAAATTCACGCTTGTATTGGCTTCAGCATCCCGTGTGATGATTTTTCGCACATAGCGCGGAGTTTTGTCTATGAATCTGGTCATAGAGCTCACCAGATAAGTCAGCGTATCCGACTTCGGAAGCGAATATTTGCCTCCCCTTCCACTCAACACATTGCCTACCACATACACTTTCATACGTGCCGAGTTTTCATCTGCGGGCACCTTCTGCGAATAGATAAACTTCACCTGGTCGGCGGCATAGATTACCGTGTCGAGCTCCGCCTCCGGATTGAACGGGAAACGCACGATGTCATGGTATTTCTCGTCTTTCATCGTTTTACGCGCTTCGTTACGGGCTATCTTCTGCGTGTTATAGAACTTTTGCACCAGGCCGATGGAGTCGAGCGAATTGATATGCGCTATCCATTCGCCGTACTTTGCCTGCCGGGCAGCATGCCGCTGGGCAGGCGGATGTATGTTATACAGTTCACGTATCAGGTGGTATTGCGGGTAGACCGACCGCAAATGCTCGTAACGGCCGATATAATGCTTTACCGTTGCTGCTGAGTCGAACCGGCTGAGTTCGAGTTCCCTGGATGCTTTATAACCGGGCACCCGCAACGAGTCGGACAGGTCGCGGCGATAGTTGGTGTGGAGATCCCATTTGCGGTTAAAGTAACGGAAACGCTCCCGCAAACAGGGCCACTGAAGTTGCAAAGTATCGTTCACCCGCGCCAGCGCACAGTCGTACCGCCACTGTTGCCGCTCTATCATCAGCCGGGAGTTCTTCAGCATATCTTCTTTCAGCAGGCTATCTCTCCGGGCGACCTGCCGGTTGAACATTTCGAAACGCAGTAACAGCGGGTCCGGACAGCGCTTTTTGACGTCCTGTATGGCCCATAGTTTTTCCAGCCTGCGTTTATACCATTTCTGGCGTTCCAGATAGCGTTCAAAAGAACGGTAGTTTACGTAAGTCCTGTAAAAATCGGCGGAGTCCGGAATGATTTTCTTTAGATAACGGTCGTAACGCTGGTAATCCCATTCCTGCAATTCGCGGAAACGCCGGCCTGTAAAGCGGAGTTCCTTCAGCGAGTCGAGCACGTTCCCCCTCATCAGCACAGGACGGACGTTGACCATCCAGTCTTCCCGCTGCAGTGCTTTGGGCACCGTCACCACAAACTCAACATTAATCATTCCGTTCCGCTCAGCCGTGTTGCGCGTGGAACTGGCCGACACCACCACTTCATCCAGAGCCATCGTGGTCAGGTTCTCTTTATGGATGCTGTCCCATTCGACAGACATGCCCACAGGGACACTGTCGCCTTTGGCGCTGACAAAGATAAAGTTCAGGACCGGAGGCTGATTGACGGAATCGCGTTTCGCCACCTCCACCGGCTCGGTCCGGCGGTCGGCAGGCAAAGCCAATGTCACCCTCGACTGCTCCTTGTAGAGTTTGCCGAACGGCGAACATGCAGTGACGACCATTATCAAAAACAGAATATAGAAACTTTTGGAATTTTTCATACACTCGCGCGCCGGCTGAAAGACCGGTTTTAGAACAAATAAACAAGATTAAATGCCAGTTTCGGTATGGGGAGGAAATAAGTGCCCGATTTCACCTTATCACCACAATGCCCGCAACGATATTTCGTGTAAGGAGCGACAAGCAGCCCCAGCCCTCCCTCCACTTCCATGTTCCAGCGCTTGCTCAGCAGCCAGGAACGGCCGTAGGTCATTCCCGCGCCGTAGCCCCATCCCTGGTAACGAAAATCGAGCAGCTTGTCCCATGCCACGTTGAAGCGTGCACCCATGGCATACATGCTGATGAAGTCTCCGGCGTAGGGTTGCCAGAACCAGTAGCGGGCTCCGGGTTCTATCAGGAAATGTTTTATCTTTTTGGTATCGCTGAAGTTCCACGGATTATAAGAAACACTCATATTCAGCGTCCAGTGTTTATCCAGAAGCATGCTGCCCTCCACGTTGAACGTGGTGGTGGCGAGCTTCAGCGCATTGGACTGCACGGAGTAAAACTGGGCGCGCAGATGAGTCGACAGGCCACCCGCAAACAGCAGGAAAAAGGATAATAAGCAATATCGTACGAATTGTTTCATGGATATTTCAATATAGAATATTTATATTAGTTTACTGTTAGTTTCTCATGCCATTCGTCATACTTATCCCGGAGGCAATAAACGGCAGGCAGCGTTTCGACCTGTATGTACTCGTCTCCGACTAATGTGTTGTAAAATGTAGAAAGCCTGAGCAAAAAGCTGTCGGTTACGTGTACATAGGGTATACACGTTTCATGCTCCGGAGAGGCAGCGGTAGCTTCCAATTCCGGATACATGAGGTTCAGGTAATAGGCGGAATATCCAAAAGCCCACCATTTACCTGCTACATAAAACAGGTAGATGTGATACCGGTTTTTGCTTTCTTTATCTATTGCTAATTTCGGAATTTCCATATTTCTTTTTATTATGGGTTAATAATCACTCACACATCTCACCATACCGTTCACCGTACTTTTAGCCTGGGTATCACAGTAAGGTATACCCTGCGCAAAGTCAAAAAACCAGGCTTGGTCCGCACCCTTTTCAGTGGAAGCCCAGTATCTTTTCGTCTTGCCGGGTTCTTCCATCGGCGTGCTCTTGTATATCAAGCCGATGGGTTCACGAAACATCCACATCAGCTGTAACTCGCGTTGAGTGGGAACACGCCATTTGCGCCCTGCACCCGGTGCACCTTCAGTACCATACCAACGGCACCCTGTATTTGCAGTGGTGGCAAAATCCGGGGAATCATTCTGCCCGCCATCATTTACTCCCTGCATTGTCATCCAATTTCCATTATTGTTACCCACATCTTCGGTTGCCACGATAAAGCGAAACGGTATTCTGTCATTGACGCTCAGATTCCCACCGTTACCTTTGTTAGCCTGATGCCGGATAGTAGCGCCGTCCCTCATCATCTTTACTCCAATCCCCCATTGGGCAGCTCCTGCCAATCCATCCGCATAAATAACGGCATACGTTTTTCCATTGATAGTCTCTTTCTGAATATACTGCCCAAAAACTCCCGAAGGAAACCCGAAGCAGCATAAAACGATCCATAGAATAGGATAGATATAGATTTTGAAACTCATCATCTTTATTTTTCTTATTAGGTTACATTTCGTTTATTTAGTGTCTTCGCCCGCATGACTGGCTTTATCAGGATCCTGCGAAGCTCTGACAGCGTGGGTATTGCCGACAGCATCGGAGTACACTTTCCCTTCATTCGTAACCACAAAAGCTTTATCGGCATTCAGATTGGCGGTAGATGACCAGTAACTTTCCGCCAACTGTTTTTGCGTAGTCGAAGAAGAAATCCAGGTTCCTATCAATTCGCCGACAGAAGGGAGATACCACAGAATATCCTTTGCCGGTTTTCCCTGATCGTATCCATTTGTTCCCCGATAGCAGGTGTAAGCAGCCGCATAGTCTTCCCAGGGAACGCCGGTCGCTTGCAATCGTGCGGTATTCTCATGTCCATCCGTCAATGAAGTGGCTCCCAATTTGTCGAATGCTCCCGCTCCCGCATACCATTTCAGGTCCTTCTCTCCGGCCGTTGTGGTGCCGGATACGCTTCCCGCCGGATAGTATCCATCCGAAAAATGAAGTTCTATCCTGTTCGGGTATTTCCATTTAACGGCATTCGCATCATCTACAGATGCTAATGCGGTGCCATTGGCACTGTATGCCGTAAGTTCTCCCGAGAAATAGCCCGGTATCAACCGGATGACATTGGTATCATCCGCACTGTTTCCTTTCAGGGTAATGTTGTAAGTCAGGTCGTAATTGGCGTACACACTGTAATCGGTCGTGAAGTTCTTTCCCAAAAAGATTTGATAGATAGAGAAATCTTTTACAATATTCAACCCCTCGGCGCCGGCGACCGGTATATTCTCCATCCCTAATATCTGAAGGTAAGTGCCGCCCGTCGGCGCGTTATCGCGACGGGTGACCTGTGTAGAAGTTGGCACCGTCTGCTGGAGATTGACCGGGATATATAAAGGTTCCGTTCTAATATCGGGATTTGCGGCGATTGTTGTAGCAAGTAATTTAGTCCAGAAAAGACCGGCTTTGTTGAACACACTTTCTGATGGGAAAATAGCTTTTCTTCCAAATATACTATAGTAGTTCTGCGTGGGGATATTCATCAAAGTCACATTCCACGTATGTGCTACATCTATAAAATGCGGAAAAGTCGTTTTTATATGGAATGTCACTCTTGCCACGGTACGCTTCAAAGATACATATAACTGTTTGCCTTCAGCGATTTCAGCGGCGACCTGGCCACACATGACGATTCCTGTTTTCTCCCCTCCGCCATTTGGCAGCGTCACCCTGTTTCTGGGGAAAATGCCGTCATCGGTCGCCAATGTCATACATAAGTCCTGCAAATCCGCATAGGTGGAACTGCCTACCGTTATACCCGTAAACTCACTCTCATTGACGTTGGCTAAAATCACAACCATATTTTTTTGCCCCGACGGTGTAGGCATAATCTCCACCTCATCTGTTTTGATGGAACCATCCGGAGAAGTAAAAAATTTCTTTTCTACCAGTCTCCCATCCGGTTTTGTCCCGTCAAACTGGAAGCCCATATACGAATAAACGGCATTATCTTCAGTGATAAACGCAGCCGGAGACAAGGCTGTCCTTGTGGCGGCAGGTGTCGCCACAACTTCCACATCCATTTCCGGCGAGGACATCCTGAGGACAGGAGGCATTTCTTCCGCACGTGTTTCCGCACCGGAAGAAGTATTATAATCGTCTATGCCCAAGGTGAGCTTCACGGGAACCGGTTCCATGGTTGAAGACGTTCCGGAACCGGGCAACAGGCTGTCTTCCGTGCATCCTCCCAAGACTAAGCAGGCGATACATATCGAGGCCGTTATTTTTTTTATCCTACTAATATCGTTCATTTGCATATTATAATCATATC